>Ga0209633_10001253_pt1 | contig 26805 bp, 24 predicted proteins | sample Cruoilmetagenom1_FD_187290 | JGI IMG/M metagenome (GOLD analysis project Ga0209633, IMG submission 187290) | Oil polluted marine microbial communities from Coal Oil Point, Santa Barbara, California, USA - Sample 1 (SPAdes) (version 2) | ecosystem: Environmental > Aquatic > Marine > Oil seeps ...
GTGGCATTAGCCATGTGAAAGTAGGGAACCGCCAGGCTCTTAACTCTTCAAAACCCCTGTTGCTCACGCTCAGGGGTTTTTTGTGCGGCAATCAAAATTCTCTTTGAAGTCGGTGAGGGGGGCGACGAAATGCTTTTAATCATCGTGCGGCTTCTCTATGATGAAGCTATTGGACGAAACAATACTCGCTCCTTTCCATGATTATCGCTGACATCGCTTTAAGGAGGCCATCGTGCTGATCAAAACAAATCGAGGCATCTCATCATCTGAAATTACGGATGCGAAGTTATTTCTGGAACGGAGGCGATTGATTCGTATCGCCATCGGGTCGGCGATCGGAACGCTGGGTGCAGGGTTGGCCGCACATGCAGCCCCCGGGGCTCCGAAAGCCTTTGAGAAAGTTCGCAAAAGCGACTATTCGCTGCAGGAAGAACCCACCGACTACGACTATATCACTCAATACAACAATTTTTACGAATTTGGAACGAGCAAGGAAGCGCCGGCCGTTTTATCGCAAGGGCTTAAAACGCGACCCTGGTCAGTTGTGATAGAAGGCGAGGTCGAGAAACCGGGCGTTTATGATCTGGAAGAAATCATTCTCAGCCAAGTGTTGGAAGAACGCATCTATCGACTGCGCTGCGTGGAAGCCTGGTCGATGGTCGTTCCATGGGTTGGATTCCCGCTCGGCCAATGGCTCAAACAGTTCAATCCAACGTCGCGTGCGAAATTTGTCGAATTCGTCACCCTGTTCGATCCGGATCAGATGCCCGGCCAGCGTCGTGCGGTGCTCGACTGGCCCTATGTCGAAGGATTGCGCATCGATGAAGCGATGCATCCCCTTACGATCATGGTGGTGGGTTTGTACGGTAAATTGCTTCCCAATCAGAACGGTGCGCCTCTGAGGCTGGTGGTTCCCTGGAAATACGGATTCAAGAGTATCAAATCCATTGTCAAAATTCGGTTGATCGAACAGATGCCGAAAACCGCCTGGAACAAAAGTGCGCCGAATGAGTATGGCTTCTTTGCCAATGTGAACCCCAATGTAGATCATCCGCGCTGGAGCCAAAAGCGCGAACGTGTGATCGGCAGCGGGCTTTTCACGCCGAAGCGTGACACCGAATTATTCAACGGTTATGCTGAACAGGTGGCCCATCTGTACGCCGGGATGGATCTGAGGAAATTCTATTGATCAGGATAAAAAGAGGCGGCTGGCGATTCGTCAAGCTGATCGTTTTTTCGATCTCGTTGTTGCCGTTGGGAAGTATCGTTTTCGATGCCGTCCATCATAATCTCGGTGCCAATCCGATTCAGATGCTGCAGTACAGGACAGGCGATTGGGCATTGCGGTTTTTGTTGATCACGCTGGCACTCACTCCGCTGAAGATGTTGTTCGGTATGGTTTTCCAAATGCGCTACCGTCGAATGATGGGGCTGTTCGCATTTTTTTATGCGAGTCTGCATCTGACTGTCTATGTCGGGCTGGATCAGTCTTTTTCCTGGGCCCATATCATGGAGGACATTCCCAAGAGCCCATATATTGTCGTCGGTCTGTCGGCGTTTCTTCTGTTGATTCCGCTTGCGCTGACCTCGACGCGTCGAATGATTCAACGGTTGGGTCGCAATTGGCAGCGGCTGCATCGACTGATTTATGCTTCTGCTCTATTGGCGGTCGTTCATTTCTTCTGGTTGGTCAAGGCCGATTTGAGGGAGCCGGCGATTTATGCCGGCGTGTTGGCGTTCTTATTGGGTGTCAGGGTGGTCCATGCGTGCCGTAAAGTAGAAGTCAGAAGACGGAAACCAGAATACAGAAATCAGAAGTCAGAAGACAGAATCCTGATTTCCAACACCTAACATGGACTTTTTTTTACTCCATGGCGATGGCAGCGCCAGGCGGGGGCAGCTGCAATTTCCCTGCGGCACAGTCGAAACCCCTGCCTTCATGCCGGTTGGCACCTACGGAACGGTCAAGGCGATGACTCCCGAAGAGCTGCGCGGCATCGGCGCCGAGATCATCCTGGGAAACACCTTTCATCTTATGCTGCGTCCCGGGACCGAGATTATCGAAAAACATGGGGGATTGCATCGCTTCATGCATTGGGATGGACCGATATTGACCGACTCGGGTGGGTTTCAAGTGTTCAGTCTTGGTGAGATGCGAACGATTACCGAGCGGGGCGTCAATTTTCGTTCCCCCGTAAACGGTAGCCCGGTATTCATGGGCCCGGAAGAATCGATGAAAGTTCAGCAGCTGCTCGGTTCGGATATCGTGATGATCTTCGATGACTGCACGCCATATCCGGCAAGCGTCGAGAAGGCCAGGGTCTCCATGCAACTCTCCCTGCGTTGGGCGCAGCGCAGCAAACAGGCGCACGGAGACAATCCTTCGGCCTTGTTTGGCATCGTTCAAGGGAGCGTTTATCCGCAGCTTCGGGAAGAGTCCATCGAGGGGTTGAAAAAAATCGATTTCGACGGCTACGCCATTGGCGGCTTGTCGGTCGGCGAACCCAAGGAGGAGCGGGTTCGCGTGTTGAACCGGCTAATGCCGCATATGCCGGATGATAGGCCGCGCTATCTGATGGGTGTGGGGACGCCGGAAGATCTTGTCGAATCCGTGAGGCTGGGGATCGATCTGTTCGACTGCGTGCTGCCGACGCGCAATGCGCGCAACGGCCATCTGTTTGTCAGCACCGGAACAGTGCGTATTCGCAACAGCCGATATAGGGATGATCTTCGGCCGCTGGATGAGCAGTGCGGTTGCTATACCTGCCGACATTATTCCAGATCGTACCTGCGACATCTCGACAAGTGCGGCGAAATTTTAGGCGCACGGCTGAACACGATTCATAATCTCTTTTTTTACCAAAAGCTGATGCGGGATATGCGAACGGCAATCGAGACCCGCCGTTTCGAAGCTTTTGTACAAAGTTTCTATCAGCAGCGAAGCAAGCCGGCTCCATTTATGTCATAATTGGCCGTTTGAAATTCCACAGAGAGAGAACAATGAGCTTCTTTATTTCGGATGCATGGGCGCAGGCTGCGCCGGCGCAAGAGCCAGGTTTCGCGGGACTGATTTTTCCGATTGCAATTCTGGTCTTTTTTTACTTTTTGTTTATTCGCCCGCAACAGAAACGAAGCAAAGAGCATAAAAAGATGGTGGGAACGCTCAAGCGGGGTACCGAGGTGGTGACGAACGGCGGCCTGCTCGGAAAAGTGGTCGATCTCGATGAAAACTTTGTCGAGCTCGAAGTCGGTGAAAACCTGCATGTTCAGGTACAACGGCACGCCATTTCCAGCTTGATGCCCAAGGGCACCTATAAAACGCTGCAGAAAAAGAAAACCAATAAATAGACGTCGGTGCATAATCGACTGGAACCATCATGCTAAATCGCTTCCCAGTTTGGAAAAATGTATTGATTGTCACCGTGGTCGTGATCGGGTTGATTTACGCTTTACCCAACCTTTTCGGCGCAGACCCGTCGGTGCAGATTTCCCCCTTGCGTAACGCAAAAATCGACAAAACCACTGTTGTTCGAATCGAGGAGCAGCTCGATGAGGCGGGGATCGAACCGCTGGGGATCGAGTTCGGCGCAAACCGGCTTTTGGTGCGGTTTCAGGATACCGAATCCCAACTCAAAGCAGCGGATCTGCTACGCGCCGATATGTCCGGCCAGTATACGGTTGCTCTGAACCTTGCGCCGGCGACGCCGGGCTGGCTCCAGGCGATCCATGCCGCGCCGATGTATCTGGGCCTGGATCTGCGGGGCGGCGTGCATTTCCTTTTGGAAATCGATATGGATGCCGCCATCAAGCAGGCTGAAGAGCGTTATACCGCCGATGTTCGGTCTCAGCTGCGCGCCCAAAAAGTGCGTTATCTGTCGGTTTCCCGCGGCAACGGCTTCATCCGGATCAAGTTCAAGGATGCACAAAACCTGGCCGAAGGGGAGAAGGTGATCAGCGACGAATTTCGTGAGTTGATCGTCAGTCAAGGCACCAATGACAACGAGCTGATCGCAAGCCTTTCGGACAATGAAAAAGGAGAGATTCGCAAGTTCGCTCTGGCGCAGAACATCACTACCCTGCGCAACCGCATCAACGAGCTCGGTGTTGCTGAACCTGTCGTTCAGCAGCAGGGCGACAACCGCATCGTCGTGCAGCTGCCGGGGGTGCAGGATACAGCACGAGCCAAGGAAATTCTGGGTGCCACGGCGACATTGGAATTTCGTCTGGTCGATACCGAGCACGATGTGCTCAATGCGGTCAAGACGCGTGCACCGATCGGTTCCAGGCTCTACTATGAACGCAACGGCAACCCCATTCTGCTGAAAAGGCGCATCATTGTCACCGGCGATCAGATAGTCGATGCGGCATCGGGCATCGATCAGCAATCCGGCTCGCCCGCTGTTTTTATTACATTGAACGGGGTGGGTGCGAAAAAAATGGCCAAGATCACCCAAAAGAACATCGGCAAGCCGATGGCGGTGGTGTTTATCGAGAACAAGACGGAAACACGCATCGTCGATGGCCGGAAGGTTCGCAAGAAAAAGAAGGTCGAAGAGGTGATCAATGTGGCCACCATTCGTGACAGTTTCAGCAAGCGGTTTCAGATTACCGGGCTGGACAGCACGACGGAAGCACGGAATCTGGCTCTGTTGCTTCGGGCGGGTGCTCTGGCGGCGCCTGTCGACATCGTTGAAGAGCGAACGATCGGTCCAAGCCTGGGTAAGGACAATATCGATCAGGGCTTTCTTTCTGTGATGGTGGGTTTTGTTGTGGTATTGATCTTCATGGCTGTTTATTATCGGGTATTCGGCTTGGTCGCCGATATCGCGCTGGCTATGAACCTCGTCTTGATCGTGGCTGTCCTTTCGATGCTGCAGGCGACCCTTACCCTTCCCGGTATTGCCGGAATCGTCCTGACGGTGGGTATGGCCGTCGATGCCAATGTACTCATATTCGAGAGAATCCGCGAAGAGATCCGCAACAGGAATTCGCCGCAGGCCAGCATTTTCTCCGGCTATGAAAAGGCATTTTCAACGATTTTCGATGCCAACGTAACCACGCTGATCGTTGCCTTCGTTCTCTTCGGTTTTGGTACCGGACCGATCAAAGGCTTTGCAGTCACGCTGTCGATCGGTATTCTGACATCGATGTTTACCGCCATTCTCGGAACCCGCATGCTGATCAATCTGATCTACGGCAACCGCCGGGTTGGGCAACTGGCAATCTGACACTGGAAATTGGAGATTCGCACTAATCCCGGTAACTTCGGCGGAACCACCGGTTTTGTAGGTTTTCAATAAGTCGGGCATGAAGCGGGCAGACCGATACAAGGCACGCGGTGAATGTACGCTTGGCTGCGGCACCCCTGCCGTAGACGGTCTTGTATCGGCCCACCTGCTTCATGCTTCAATTCATGCGCCGCCCCGAGATATTGAAAAGTTACCCGGTTTTTTGAGAAGACACTGAAAAATGTGTCGTAAATCGCTTATAACATAAGGGACAAAAAAGTGGAACAGTCACGATTTCATATTGATTTTCTCGGTAAACGAAAAATAGCGCTTGGCTTTTCGGCCGTTTTGCTCATCGTTTCCTTAATTTCTCTGGTTTCCCGTGGGCTGGAGTTGGGCATTGATTTTACCGGCGGGACACTGGTCGAAGTGGGCTATCCCGAAGCCGCCGATCTCGGCAAGATTCGTGATCTGCTGGAGGCGGGGGGGCTCGGCGATGCCACCGTTCAACACTTTGGGACCTCAAAAGACATTCTAATCCGTTTGGCCGCTGCTGCTGAGGGGGTAAGCAGTGCTGATCTGAGCAACCGGGTGATGGAGCTTCTCAATCAAGGGGATCTTCGTGGTGTGTTGCGCCGGGTCGAATTCGTCGGCCCTCAGGTAGGGGATGAATTGACCGAAGATGGCGGCTTGGCGTTGCTCTATTCGTTGTTCGGGATTCTGATCTATGTGGCATGGCGTTTTGAGTACCGTTTTGCGCTCGGTTCGGTGGCCGCGCTTGCGCATGATGTGCTTTTGACCTTAGGGGTTTTCTCGATTCTTGCCCTCGAATTCGATCTCACGGTGCTTGCTGCAATCTTGGCTGTGATCGGTTATTCACTCAATGACACCATCGTGGTTTATGACCGCATCCGGGAAAATTTTCGTAAGATGCGCAAAGGAACGTCGCTGGAAATCATGAACACATCACTGAATCAAACGTTGTCCAGGACCCTGATGACCTCGCTGACGACCCTGCTGGTGTTGTTTTCCCTCGCCTTTCTGGGCGGTGAAATCATCCACAATTTCGCGCTCGCTTTGATTATCGGTGTGGTGGTCGGAACCTACTCTTCGATCTACATCGCAAGCCCTGTGGTATTGGCGTTGGGTGTCAGCAAAGCAGATCTGATACTGCCGGAGAAGGAAGGGGAGGAGGTCGATAACAGGCCCTGAGTTTTCACGCCAAGGCGCATTGAGTTTTGGCTACGCGCGCCGCGCTGTAAGAAGGCAGTTTGAACCTTCTTTCCATGGTTTTTTTGATCCGCGAAAATATGCCCCGTCACTTGTTGGTTTTTGCCATCTTCGCCCAAGTATCGCGCAACGTGATGGTGCGGTTGTAGATGGGCTTGTTGCCCGGCGTGTGCATGGAATCCAGGCAAAAATACCCTTCGCGCTCGAATTGAAATGCATCGCCCAACCTGGCTTCGGCGAGGCTCGGTTCAAGGTGGCAGTGTGTCAAGGTTCGCAGTGAATCGGGATTGATGTGCTTCCTGTGGTCGCTGCCATCTTTGGTTGCGTCCGGCGTGGGGTGTGAAAACAATCGATCATATAGACGCACTTCCGCCTCCACCGCGTGCCGCGCCGAGACCCAATGGACGACCCCTTTGACCTTCCTGCCTTCGGGGTTCTTTCCCAGAGTCTCGGGATCGTAGCTGCACCGCAGCTCGACAACAGCCCCATGTTCGTCCTTGATTACCTCGTCGCAGCGGATCACATAGGCGTTGCGCAGACGCACCTCCCCGCCCGGAATCAGGCGTTTGAATTTTTTTGGAGGCTCCTCCATGAAGTCGTGCCGATCGATATAGAGTTCATGACTGAAGGGGATCGCGCGGGTGCTCATGCTCTCGTCTTGAGGGTGATTCGCCGCTGTCAGGGTTTCTTCATCGCGCTCTTTTGGATAATTGGTGATAATCACCTTCAGCGGGTGCAGCACCGCCATGCGCCGGGGTGCATTCGAATTCAAATCCGTACGAATGCAATCTTCCAGCAGCGCCATTTCCACCAGGTTGTCGGCTTTGGTAACACCGACGCGGCGGCAGAATTCACGAATCGAATTCGGTGTGTAGCCGCGCCTGCGCATCCCGGCAATCGTCGGCATGCGCGGATCGTCCCACCCTTCCACATAACCCTCCTCGACCAGTTCGGTCAATTTGCGTTTACTGGTGACCGTGTGCTCGACGTTGAGCCTGGAGAATTCGATCTGCTGGGGGTGACAGGGTGTGTCGAGTTCGTCCAAAAACCAGTCATAGAGCGACCGATGGTCCTCGAATTCCAGGGTACACAGCGAATGCGTGATGCCCTCGATGGCATCGGACAGGCAATGGGTGTAGTCGTACATCGGGTAGATGCACCACTCCTCACCGGTTTGGTGATGCATCACGCCGCGTCGAATCCGATAGATAGTCGGGTCCCGCAGATTGATGTTGGGTGAAGCCATATCGATTTTCGCCCGCAGCACTTTTGCGCCATCGGCAAATTCACCGGCGCGCATGCGTTGAAAGAGATCGAGGTTTTCATCCACTGAGCGGTCGCGGTAAGGGCTGTTCTTGCCCGGTTCGGTCAAGGTGCCGCGGTATTGGCGGGTTTCGTCGGGGCTCAGATCATCGGCATAGGCTTTACCCTTTATGATCAACCGGACCGCATAGTCATACAGCTGTTCGAAGTAATCCGAGGCGAAAAAGACGCGGTCGCTCCAGCCGTAGCCAAGCCATTGCACGTCTTTCTTGATTGCCTCCACAAATTCGAGATTTTCCTTGTGGGGATTGGTGTCATCGAACCGGAGATTGCAGGTGCCGTTGTAGTCCTCGGCAATACCAAAATTCAGAACGACCGATTTCGCATGTCCGATGTGCAGATAGCCGTTGGGCTCGGGCGGGAATCGTGTCGCTACACGCCCCCTATTTTTTCCGGCTGTCAGGTCTGCCTCGATGATCTGGCGAATAAAGTTGGTCGGATGGCTCGTGTTATCGGTATTGCTCATAAAACTGTATTTGGTTTCGAAATAGTGCGTTATAATGACGGGTTATCATGCGAATAGCAACAGGGAATGCAACCGAGATATGACAAACAAAAGCAAGGCCGTCGTATGGGAAAACGTACCCAGTCCTTTTTGCGGCATTGGCACCGATGATCTGTCGATCGAGGTGGATGGGACAGCTTTGAAAGTGCTGCAGAACGGCTGTTCGGTGAACAGCGCCGGGTTCGAGGAGCCGGTCACCGATACCGACCCGCGGGTCGGCGGCGAAACGGTCACGCTGGAGGAGGCTGTGGCAAAAGCGGCCGATATTTTGCGTGAAACCAATCTGCCGCTGGTTGGCGGTCTGGCGACCGATGTCAACGGCATGCGCGCAGCACTCGCCCTTGCCGACCGCATTGGTGCGGTGGTCGACAACATGAACTCGACCGCGGCGATGCGCAATCTGCTGGCCCTGCAGAGCGGAGGCTGGGTGAATACCACTCTCGCGGAGGTGAAAAATCGGGCCGATCTGCTGCTGATGGTCGGCGGTGATGTCGAGTCACTGTTTCCGCGTTTTTTCGAGCGCTGTGTCTGGAACCAGGATGCGATGTTCGTCGATGACACAACCAAGCGCGACGTGGTGTTTCTCGGCAGAGCGCCGGCAGGGGATGCGGCAACGGCACCCGATGGACGCGCCGCTGAGGTTCTGGCCTGTTCCAACGCCGATCTGCCGGAAGTGGTGGCGGTTCTGCGTGCGCTGATCCATAAAAAGGTGATCAGAGCCAACGAGGTCGGAGGTGTTCCGCTGGCCAGCCTGCAGATTCTGGCCAAGAAGCTCAAGCATGCGCGCTACGGTGTGGTGAGCTGGGTCGCCGGGTCGCTCGATTTCGCCCATGCCGAGCTAATGGTACAGACGCTGTGTGAGATGATCAAGGATCTCAATGAAACCACACGCTGTTCCGGCCTGCCGCTGGGCGGCAGGGAAGGGGATCAGACCGCCAATTCGGTGTGCGGCTGGATCACCGGCTACCCGGTTCGGACATCCTATGCGAGCGGCCATCCCGAGTACGATCCCCACGTCAATGCCGCCGAGCGGCTGCTGACGAACGGCGAAGCCGATGCGCTGTTGTGGGTATCGGCGTTCAATGTCGAGCGGACACCGCCTGCGACCGACGTTCCGACGATCGTGTTGGGCCGCTCCGGGATGGTGTTCGAAAAAGAACCCGATGTCTTTGTCCCGGTCGGTACTCCAGGCATCGACCACAGCGGCCATGCCTATCGGATGGACAACGTGGTGGCGCTGCGGCTGCACAAATTACGCGATTCGGGCCTGCCGAGCAGCGCGGAGGTCTTGTCCGCGATCGAACACGCCGTGATGTAGATGCAGGTTGGGGTGAGCCGTGCGAACCTCAACGCGACGGTGTATTGATGATCCGTTGGGGTTCGTTCCTCACCCCAACCTACAGGCTATGGAGAACTCCTTAAATTATGTTGATCAAGTTGACTGGCGGTACCGTCTACGACCCTGCTCGCGGGGTCGATGGGGAGGTCCGCGACCTGTATGTGCGCGATGGGCGCATCGTCGATAGCCCGAACGATACCGCAATCGACAAAGAGTACAATCTGTACGGCAAGGTGGTGATGGCGGGCGCCATCGATATGCACACCCACATCGGCGGCGGCAAGGTGACCATTGCCCGCACGCTGCTGCCCGAAGATCATCGCCGGGATCCCTTTCAACGCACCGACCTGCTTCGTTCCGGTTGCGGCCATGCGGCGCCGAGCACACTGACCACCGGTTACCGCTACGCCGAGATGGGCTATACCGCCGGCTTTGAACCGGCAATGCTGCCGACCAATGCCCGCCAGGCGCATATGGAGATGGGCGATGTGCCGATGATCGACAAGGGCGGCTACGTCATGCTCGGCAGCGACGATTTTCTGCTGCGCATGATGGCGCAGAGAAAAGATCAGCAGGCGATCAATGACTATGTCGCCTGGACCATCAAATCGGCGCAGGCGATCGGCGTCAAGGTGGTCAATCCCGGCGGCATCAGTGCCTTCAAATTCAACCAGCGGTCGCTCGATCTGGATGAGAAGCACCCGCATTACGGCACTTCTCCCCGCGCTATCCTGAAATGCCTTGCTACCGCGGTCAAAGCGCTTGGCGTCCCTCATCCGCTGCATGTGCACGGCTGCAACCTGGGTGTCCCCGGAAATATGGAGACTACGCTCAAGACCATCGAAGCGATGGAGGGGCTGTCGGTTCATCTGACCCATATTCAGTTTCACAGCTACGGCACCGAGGGCGATCACAAATTTTCTTCCGGTGCGGCGCAGATCGCCGAGGCGGTCAATGCAAACAAGAACATTACTGTGGATGTCGGTCAGATCCTGTTCGGTCAGACGGTGACCGCCTCCGGTGACAACATGCGCCAGCACGCCAACCACAACCACGCCCATCCGAACAAATGGGTCTGCATGGACATCGAATGCGATGCTGGCTGCGGGGTCGTACCATTTCGATACCGGGATCGAAACTTTGTCAATGCACTGCAGTGGGCGATCGGGTTGGAGACCTTTCTGTTGATTGACGACCCGTGGCGTGTCTTTCTGACCACCGATCACCCCAACGGCGCGCCCTTTACCACCTATCCGCACCTGATCCGGCTGTTGATGGACAAAACCTTCCGCAACGACCAGCTGACCCGCATCAATCCGGAGGCAGCGGCGATGAGCTCGCTCGGTTCGATCGAACGCGAATACTCGTTGTACGAAATCGCCACCATGACCCGGGCTGCTGCGGCGAAACTGATCGGCCTGACCGACAGCGGCCATCTGGGTGCAAGCGCCCGCGCCGATATCACGGTCTATACCGAGCAGGAGGACAAAGAGGCGATGTTCGCCAAGCCGGACTATGTTTTCAAGGATGGCGATCTCGTGGTCAGGAACGGCGAAGTGGTGAAGGTGGTGTGGGGTACCACCCATGTCGTGCGCCCCGAACACGACGACGGCATCGAAAAGTCTCTGCGCGATTACTTCGACCGCTATCTGACCATGAAATTGGAGAATTTTACGATGTCGGACGGTGAGATCACCGAAGATGGGCGCGGCAGCCTCTCGGTTCATCCCTGCAGCACGGGAGGTGAGGCATGAAAATCAACGGCGTCACCATCGATCCGACCTTTGCCGAAGCGTTTCCAATGAAAGCAACGCGGGTGATCATCACCGCCGACAGTCCACGCTGGGCGAAGTTGGCGGCGAGCACTATGACCGGCTTTGCCACTTCGGTGATCGCCTGCGGCTGCGAAGCGGCCATCGAACGCAATCTGGATCCGGAAGAGACGCCCGACGGACGCCACGGCATTGCCATTCTGCTCTTTGCGATGGGCGGCAAAGGGTTGGCCAAACAGGTCGAGACCCGAGCCGGTCAATGTGTGCTGACCTCTTCGACATCGAGCCTGTTCAGCGGCATCGATGGCGGCAAACGGATCCCACTCGGCAAGAACCTGCGCTTTTTCGGCGATGGCAACCAGATCTCCAAGGTGATCGGCGGCAAGCGCTACTGGCGGATTCCCGTGATGCACGGCGAATTCGTCGTCGAGGAGTCGACCGGCATGGTCGATGCGATTGGCGGCGGCAATTTCCTGATTCTTGCCAGAACCAAACTGCAGGCGATTGCCGCGGCCGATGCTGCGGTCACCGCGATCAAGCGGCTCTCCAACGTAATCATGCCGTTTCCGGGCGGGGTCGTCGGCTCCGGTTCCAAGGTGGGATCGAAATATCCCTCGGTGCCGGTGTCGGTCAACGATGCATTTTGCCCAACCCTGAAAGGCGTCGCGCGGCACAGTGAGCTGTCGGCCGGCATCGAGTGCGTTCTGGAGATCGTCATTAACGGCTTCACCCAAAACGACATCGAAGAAGCGATGCGGATCGGTATCGAGGCGACCTGCGCCCTCGGACAGGAAAACGGCATCAAGCGGGTTAGCGCCGGCAACTATGGCGGCAAGCTCGGCCCCTATCATTTCAAGTTGCAGGAGATCATGGCATGAACGCGCTCACATTCACTCTGAGGCGCCCGCCGCAGCAGCGGGTCGACCTTGCTCTTTTGAGCTGTCAGCGCATCGCCGGGCTCTCCACGGCCGAAATCAATGCCATCGAGCTGCAGTGCGGCAAGCGGCGTCTGCGCGTGGATGAGCTGTTCGAACTCTCGGGCAGCAACAACCGCGAGATCGTTTTCAGGAACAGCTGTGACAAGCTCGACCGGATCGGCCATGAATTGGACGGCGGAGAGATCACTGTCGAGGGTGACGCCGGCGCCTATTGTGGGCTGGGCATGAAAAGCGGCTCGATCCGCGTGCGCGGCAGTGCAGGGATATTCGCCGCCTGCGAAATGCACGACGGCATGCTGCAGATCGAAGGCGCTGCCGGTGATTTTCTTGGCGGGGCACTGCCCGGCAACAAGCGCGGCATGCAGGGCGGAATGGTGATCGTAAAAGGCAGCGCCGGCGACCGGCTCGGCGACCAGATGCGGCGCGGCATGGTTCTGGTGGAAGGCAATGTCGGCGACTATTGCGGATCACGCATGATCGCCGGAACGATCGCGGTGATGGGTACCACCGGCTATTCTCCTGGCTACTCGATGAACCGCGGCACCCTGCTGCTGTGGCGGACGCCGAAGCTGATCGCGACTTTTGCCGACTGCGGCACTCACACCTCATCGTCGTTTTTGCCGCTGCTGTTCCGCTCGTGGCGGTCGCTCAACAGCCGTTTCGCCGAACCGAAGGCGGCGTTTTCCCGCATTCATCGTTACCAGGGTGATCTCTCCGCCTTGGGCAAAGGCGAAATTCTGGTGAAAAGCTAGCCTCCTAGCTGGCGGGTTTGGCGTCCGATTGGTTGATACAGCGGAACAGGTGGATGCTGATACGGTGTTTCAACTGGCAAGTCTGTCGAAGCCTGTGGGTGCCACCGTGGTGTCCCGAGCGGTTTCTGACGGCGCCGTTGCCTGGGATGATCCGGTGCGCAAATACCTCCCGTGGTTCCGCATGGGGAGCTATTACGTTTCCAAGAATGTCACGATCGGCGATTTGTATGCGCATCGCAGCGGGTTGCCGCTCCACGGTGGCGATCATCTGGAGGATTTAGGTTTTAACAGGAAACAGATTCTGCGGAGATTAAGGTTCCTGCCAACCGGCCCGTTTCGCGATCAATACGCGTACACCAATTTTGGATTGACCGCGGCAGGTGAGGCGGTAGCAAAAGCGCACGAGACCGGCTGGGCACAACTGAGTGAGGATCTGCTGTATCAACCCGCCGGGATGGCCTCGACAAGCTCGCGATATGCTGACTATCTTTCAGCTGCGAACCGTGCAGTCACTCACCAGCGTCATTCCGGTGCCTGGGTTCCCGGACCACCACGGGATCCGGATCCTGAGTCTCCTGCGGGAGGGGTTAGTTCAACTGCCAATGACATGGCCAGATGGATGCAGTTGCACTTGGGTAATGGCACATTGGACGGCATCGAATTGATTAAAGCGGATGTAATTCAGGTCATGCGCCAGCCGCATAGTATCAGTAAGGCCGCGACAGAACCGCAGGCGAGGTCGTCAATGTACGGGTTTGGACTGGGTATGTCGGTGGATGGTACCGGTCATGTGCGTTGGAGCCATAGCGGTGCTTTTCTATTGGGCGCGGCGACGAATGTCGTTTTCGTACCCGCCGGTGACATCGCCATCACGGTGCTCACCAATGGCGAACCACACGGGATACCCGAGGCCATTTCGGCGCAGTTCGTCGATGTTTTGGAGACTGGCGAAGTGCAACGTGATTGGTTGTCCCTGTACGAAATGGCCTTTGACGCGCTTTATGTTAACCCCAGCAAACTGGCGGGCAAGAATCCCCCGGTAAACCCGGTACCGCCCGAGGCGTTTGGCAACTATGCCGGAACCTATCGTAATCAATATTACGGACAGGCGCGCATCACCGTGGTTGGCAATCATTTAGTGATGGCGTTAGGGCCGGAACCGAATTATTTTCGACTGAGGCATTGGGATGGTAATGTTTTCTCATATTTCCCGAGAGGCGAGAATGCGCTTGGCATCACGGCGGTTACCTTTGATCCGGAGGTTCGAACTCTGACAGTCGAAAATCTGGATGAAGATGGGCTGGGGACGTTCAATAAAGCGCGTCTACATTTAAGGCGACAAAGAAGTGCGAATACAGATCTCAATAGCCGCACCCAGCGTGGATTGTCTAAGCTATCGAATAAAGGGGCAAACACCCGGTGATCGACCGAAATCGGCCATTCATAGGTTTTAGGCGGTTGCGTATGCTATTGATTTGTACCGCGTACGTTGGGTAGGTTGGCGGTGAGGAACGAACCCCAACGGATCACCGATGCGTCATCGCGTTGGGGTTCGCACGACTCACCCCGAACCTACATTGCTAGCGACCCAGTAAAGCATGCGCACCATACTTGTCTCAAAAAAACGCGCGAAGCGCACTACCCCTGGTTTCCAAACACCAGTTTCTAGTCCCCAGGAGGCTGTCCGAGAATAGGCTGATCTACTGCGGCCGAGCCTGATTGGCCAGCTTTCCCGATCATTTTTGTTAAATATGCCCACTATTCGCCGCAAATGATCGAAAAATCTGACTCAATCAGGCTCGCCCTCGCGACGATCGCTATTCTCGGACAGCCTCCTAGCCAGCCAGCACAACCGGGCAATTGAGCTCCTCGATCAGTATTTTGAGGGTGTGATTCAGCTGCTGCGCCTGTTCCCGGTCGATGACCATCAGGCTGCAGCCTTTTTGTCGGACGTAACGCAGCAGAACGTCTGTTTCTGAAGGCGGACTGGTCATATACTGTAGCGGTGAGAGCTCTGGCGGAACCGCTGCGCGTTCCGCCCTACGCGGCGAATGTGGTTCACCGAGCACCGCTATGGCTTGCTGTTTCAACTCGCCGGCCTTCTCAGGTGTTGTTGCTTGCAGGACAATAAGCAGCTGCTTCTGCTCCGCGGCGGCAAGGTCATTGGCGATGGCCAGAGCGCGTGTAGCGGCCGGTGTACCGTCGAACAGGACCCAGACAGGCCTGGACAGGGGCGGCTGGATGCCCGAATATGGTTTTTCAGCGGATCGTTGGCCCGGTGCATCGGACGGCTTCGTATCCCGGCCTCTTCCGAGAAAAAGAATGTCCATTTCAGTTGCGGCGGAAATTGCTTCAGCGACATAGTGACCACGCAGAATTTTTAAAGACGTGTTCAAAGTCGTGTCCTGTGTGACTTGGGCGAGCAGCTGGCGTATGAGGTGTAGCTGCGTCCGAAGGCCGCGCGACATCACCGGCGCATCGAATTGGCGTTCGATGGCCGACATCCGGTCGACCTCCCTGGCGAAAGGCAGGCCGGCAAGATGGACCAGGTTCACATCTTCGATAAAAAGCGCCATGAGTTCGGCTTTTTTGCGCGTTGCGAGGCTGGCTGCGATTTCGAGTGTGCAGCGGCATTGTCGCGAAGTGTCCAAAGCGACGAGAATGCGCATCGATATGGTCGATGAGTCAGTCATGCTTTTTCCCCTTGTCTGCCAGATTGTGGCGGATGTCGGCAAACTCCAGCAGCTGCTTTTCAACGTGTGCGTTGACGCTGTTTTCGGTAAACCGTCTCTGAGCGTCACGCTCGCCCGCGGTGACGTTGGTCAACAGTTCGAGTGCCTCGTCGACCGTTGCTACACCATAGATGTGAAATTGATCCGACCGGGCGGCTTCGACCACATCCTCGCGCAGCATCAGATGCTTGACATTGGCTTCAGGGATGATGACCGCCTGTCCGCCGGTTAGCTCACTCTGTCTGCAGACATCGAAAAAACCTTCGACTTTTTCATTGACGCCGCCGATGGGCTGCACCTGACCGAGCTGGTTCACCGAGCCGGTGATCGCCATCGACTGCCGGATAGGGAGGCCGGACAAAGAGGAGAGGATGGTGCACAATTCGGCGAGCGAGGCGCTGTCGCCCTCAACCATGCCGTACGACTGCTCGAAGACCAGGCTGATGGAGACCGAAAGCGGTTTTTCTCTGGCATAACGGGCGGAGAGGAATCCGGAAAGGATGAACACCCCTTTGGAGTGGATGGCGCCGCCGAGTTCGGTTTCCCTCTCGATATCGACAACACTCCCTTCTCCGAGGCGGGTGGTGGCGGTGATTCGTGACGGCTGCCCGAACGAAAACGCGCCGAGTTGAATGACCGAAAGCCCATTGATTTGGCCGACCACTTCACCATGCGTGTCGATCATGACCGTGCCGCGCCGAATCTGTTCATAGACCCTATCGCGTATGCGGTCGGCACGCTGAATCTGATGATTGATGGCCTGCTGGACATCGGTTGCCGCAATGACGGAATGGGACGCATGTTTCGCCCAATAGTCCGCTTCCTGCAGCAGGTCGGCGATGCTGCGCAGGTGGGTCGACAACTTTTGGCTGTCACCGACCAGCCGTGCACTGTGCTCGATGATGCGGGCAACGGCGCTCCGGTCGAGCGGACGCAGTTCTTGATGCCGGGCGAGACTGCCGATCATTCGCGCGTACAGCAGGTGCGCTTCAGCGTCGCGGTCCATCGATTCCTCGAAGTCGGCCGCGACTTTGAACAGATCGCAAAACTCCGGGTCATAGACGCTCAACATGTAGTAGAGCAGCCGGTCTCCGACCAGCAGGATTTTCAGATCGAGCGGAATCGGTTCGGGCTCCAGCGAGGTCGTGCTGATGAGACTTAGGGATTTCTCCAACGACTCGATGCGGATTTCGCCCGATTGCATGGTTCGCTTCAGGCTGTCCCATGCGTATGGCTGAAGCAATACCTTGCGGACATCCAGAATCAGATAGCCGCCGTTGGCCCGGTGCAGTGCACCGGGTCGGATCATCGTAAAATCGGTGACGAGGGTGCCCATTTGCGCCTGGTATTCCACCCGGCCGATCAGGTTGCCATGACTGGGATGGTCTTCGTAAACCACCGGTACCGTCTCCTGACCGTTGTGGTCTACGATCTGGTTGACCTGATAGCGTTCGAAAGGCGGATGAGGCGCCATGCCGAAGGGTGGCATCGGTGTTTCCTGGGCAGGCCGGAACTGATCCACATGATCGCTGATGTCCTGTTCCACGCGATCGAGATAGTCGAGGACAGCTTCGCTGTCGGCATATTCTGTTCGCAATGCCTCGATGAGGTGACTTGCGGCGAGGCGGGCGATTTCCCTGTTTAGCTGCTTGATCTTCTCCTTGGTCTCTTTGCGCCAGCTGGGAAACTTCCGGAGCAGTTTCTGAAGCTTTTGCTGGAGGTCGAGAACGGTTTCCTGAATCTGGTTTTGCTCTTGTTCGGACAGTTTTTTGAACTGCTCCGGATCGAGAACTTCGTTGTTCTCATTCATCGGTGCGAACGCGTAGCCGGTCGGCGTCTCGATCAGGATGATGCGATATTTCGCCGCCTCTTTGCGCAATTCATTGAGCGCCTGGACTTCCCGCTCTTTGACCTCTTCCGTGAACTCTTCCGCCCGCGAGCGGTATTCATCGCCTTCGAAGGCGGCCGGGATAGCGGTGCTCAACTCTTCGACAAACTGTTCCATATCCTTGCGAAACCGGTTGCCGCGACCGGAATCCATTCGGAGCGCTTTGGGTTTGCCGGGGTCGGCGAAATTATTGACATAGCACCAATCCGACGGCAGCGGCTGGTTTTTGGCCTCCTGGGCGATGACTTGGCGGATCGCAGTCAGCTTGCCGATGCCCGACGGCCCCAGGGCGAAGACATTGTAGCCGTTGCCGTCGATCCTGATGCCGAACTGCACCGCGCCCAGAGCCCGCTTCTGGCCGATGACGACGTCGGTGGGCTCCAGTTCCGCCGTCGTTTCGAACGGCAGTTCCTGCCGGGGACAGGGCTTGAAAAGCAGAGATGGATCCAATCGATGATGGTTCATTGGGTTCTCATGTGTGAGTAATGTTTAAGGCCGGGAGGCTGTCCGGGGGAGACCCTCCTGGGTATTGATTATCGTCGCAAAGGGACGGTAATGACAATAGCTATTTGCCGCTGATGTGCGCAGTAATGCTCATTTCTTGTTCGGCCAAAAGGGGTATGGCCAGTATAATACGGAGCATTCGGTTTCGGAACGGTTCGCGTCTTAGGTTTGCGACAACAATAAGGAAAATAACGATGGCTCTCGATATTATGCTGACGATTGCGGTGACTTCAGTCATTCAGTCGATTTTTGGAGTGGGTGTGCTGCTTTTCGGTACACCGCTGCTGCTGCTTTTCGGCTACGATTTCATTCAGGCGCTGACGATCCTGCTGCCGATATCACTGTCGATCAATGCCTTTCAGATCGCTCAGCACCATGCCCAAATCGATACCGACTTTTACAAGAAGATACTGATTTTTACGATACCGTTCGTCGTTCTGTTCCTGTTTTTGGTGACCAGCTCAAGCATCAATATCGGTTTCGTCATCGGACTGTTTTTGCTCTTTGTGGCATTGAAGAGTTATTCACCGGAAGTCGAGCGTGCTGTAGAGTCCATGGTGAAATACGAAAAGGCCTATTTCGTTGTCATGGGCATCGTTCATGGGTTGACCAATTTGGGCGGATCGTTGCTGACAGCCATCGTCCACAGCAAGAATTATGAAAAGGATGTCACTCGGGTGACTGTCGCCATCGCATATGCAACCTTTGCGCTGTTTCAGATTCTGACCCTCGCCTTTGCTGTCAAGACAATGGACATCCCTTATGCAGTCAACGGCATCTATCTGACGGTCGGCGTGCTGATTTTCGTTCTGACCGATTCGATGCTTTATGTGAACATCGACAATGAACGATACAGCAATATATTCGCCATCTTTCTGCTGGCTTCCGGGGTTTTGCTCATTCTCAAATCGCTTGGTCTGTTGTAAACAGAGCGGCAATGCTTTGATTGCACCACGGCTGAAGTCGGGCCTGCGGGGGTTATCGGATTGGCTTGATGCAAAGCGGGTCGTCATTGGCGGGGTTGTTGACCCGGGTGCTGATGCGTTCGGCGACAAGATGTTCCATGGAGCAGGGTTGCAGCAACGGTTTCAGTCGGGCTGGATCGATGATTCGACGATCCAGCCACACAGCGTATGCATTGGCTGGCAAGATGACCGGCATGCGGTCATGAATCGGGGCCATCAAGGCATTGGCGTCGGCGGTCAGGAGCGTACAGGATTGGATGGATTTGCCGGTACCCTCCCAGTACTCCCACAAACCGGCAAAACAGAACGGCTCGTCATTGTCCATGTGAACATGATAGGGCTGCTTGTAGCCGTCTCGTTTTCGCCATTCATAAAAGCCGGTCGCCGGAATCAGGCAGCGCCTCTTCTTGAACGCACTGCGAAAGGCCGGCTTTTCCGCAACCGTTTCAGCCCGCGCATTGATCAAGCGGTTGCCGATTTTGATCTCTTTGGACCAGGAGGGGATCAGACCCCAGCGAAAAAACACCGCTGCGCGTTCGCCGCTATCGATCGGGACGATGGCCAATATATCCTGGGCTGGGGCTATGTTGTAGCGGGGGGTCGCTTCGGGCGCGTTCGAAATGCTGAAGTGTGCTGCGATCTGTTCGGTGGTCAGTGTCAGGTTGAAACGTCCGCACATGGATCAGGTCCGTAAAGGGGAGGGGGAGGATATTATGGAGAGGCGTAGAAATAAACGGTATGGCAATTGTAAAGGAGAGAAGTGCGGTTCCTCAAGACGCGATTCGATGCTTGAATATGGGAGCCGGATGCAGGATAATAATCCTCCATTCCTAATGGGCTGGCAAGCCAGCTTTCATTACCCAACAGTTTTATGGTGAGCTGTGTCGGTCCCCTCGCAACGATACGCTGTCAACCCCGTCAGGCCTGGAAGGGAGCAGCGGCAGCAGCGGATTCGTGTGCCGAGGTGCGGCTGGCGCAGTTCACCTCCCTCTATGGCTGAGACGCAGAAACAGCTGTTTGATTCTGAATGAGCTATCAGGTCCTTGCCAGAAAATGGCGTCCGCATAATTTCAGTGAAGTGGTGGGTCAGGAGCATGTTGTCAGGGCGCTGACCAATGCGCTGGAACATCAGCGCATGCACCATGCTTATCTCTTTTCCGGTACGCGCGGTGTCGGCAAGACCACGATCGCCCGCATTCTGGCCAAAGCGTTGAATTGCGAAGCGCTCCAAGGGTTCAATCCCTGCGGGGAATGTACGGTGTGCGTGGCTGTGGACGAAGGCCGTTATGTCGATTTGATCGAAGTGGATGCCGCCTCCCGCACCAAGGTCGAAGATACCCGGGATCTGCTGGATAATGTGCAGTATGCTCCGGCGCAGGGGCGCTGCAAGATTTATCTGATCGACGAGGTGCACATGCTGTCTGGGCACAGCTTCAATGCGCTGTTGAAAACGCTCGAAGAACCCCCGCCGCATGTCAAATTTTTGCTGGCGACAACCGATCCGCAGAAGATTCCTGTCACCGTGCTGTCGCGCTGTCTGCAATTTCATCTTAAACGCATGTCGCCGGACCAGATCAGCGCTCAACTGAAATGGATTCTCGATCGCGAACAGATCGAATATGAGGAGGCCGCATTGCGGTCATTGGCCAGGTCGGCTGACGGCAGTATGCGCGATGCTTTGAGTTTGCTGGATCAGGCGATCGTTCATGGCGGCGGGCGGGTCGGAGATGGTGATGTGAACGCGATGCTGGGCACGATCGCCCGGCAGCCGGTTTTCGACCTGCTCGACGTTCTCGCGAAAGGCGACGCCAAAACTGTTCTGGAGAAGGTTCGGGAGCTTGCACAACAGGCGCCAGATTTTGGCAATGTGCTGCAAACGGTCGTGTGTATGCTGCACCGAGTCGCCTTGGCCCAGTTGGTTCCGGAAACAGCGCAGAATGACGACCATGCCGATCGGATCATCGCCCTGGCCGAAAAAATGAGTCCGGAAGATGTGCAGCTCTATTATCAGATCGGTCTGATCGGTCAGCACGATCTGCCTCTGGCGCCGGATGTTCAAGCCGGTTTTGAAATGGTTTTACTGCGTATGCTGGCATTCCGCCCGGTCGATTCTGCAACCGAATCAGCGAAGCCGGTCGTTGCCTCGATGCAGGAGCAATCGAAGCGGCCGCGGTCGGTACAGACCCAATCGACCGGCGACGAATTCGAAAGAGCGGAAGCCTCTTCCATTGGTGTGAAGGAAGAGAGCGCGGAGCATGGAACGCCCCCAAAGCCGGTTGATACAAAGGAACGCGGGCCATCGCCGGCAGCGACGGACTGGCTGGACGTTGTCAGGGCGACAGGGGTGGGGGGAATGGCGAGAGAGCTGGCTCATCAGTGCGTTTTGGATCGCGTCGATGACAAGAGCTGCACTCTTCTGCTCGATCCGGATATGGGACATTTGCGGAGCAAACGTGTCGAACAGAGCTTGGAACAGGCGATTCAGGCATATTACAAAAAGCCGCTGAAATTGGTTGTCAGGCTGGAGAAACCGGCACAGGAGACCCCTGCGGCGCATTTGCAGCGTGAACGGGAAGAACGACAGAAGGCCGCGGAATTGGCCATCGAACAAGATGAAAATATACAGGCATTCAAAGAAGTTTTTGATGCCAGAATCATACCGGGTTCGATCGAACCTTTGGACTGACGGAGAGTAATCATGAAAAATCCTCTTGGAAACATAATGCAGCAGGCTCAAAAGATGCAAGAGAATTTTCAGCAGGCTCAAGAAGAGTTGGCTGCATTGGAAGTCACCGGCGAGTCTGGTGGCGGACTGGTTCGGGTGGTGATGACTGGCAGCCGCGAGGTCCGTAGCGTGGCGATTGACGACAGCCTGGTCGGAGACGATAAAGACATGCTGGAAGATCTGGTTGCTGCTGCATTCAACGATGCATCGCATCGCATCGATAAACTGAAGCAGGAGAAGATGGCGGGCCTGACAGCAGGGTTTGAATTACCGGCCGGTCTCAAGATGCCGTTTTAATGGCCGTGCAGCCGGACGGATTGCTTGAGCAGATGATCGACTCTTTGCGCTGCCTGCCCGGTGTCGGCCCGAAATCCGCACAGCGGATGACATTTCACCTGTTGCAGCGTGATCGCGAAGGTGCGAAGCGTCTTGCGGAAACTGTATTGCAAGCTGTCGCTCGCATCGGCCACTGTCGTGGATGCCGTACTTTGAGCGAAGAGATGCTCTGTTCGATCTGTACCAACCCTGCACGCGACCGCTCTTCGTTATGCGTCGTCGAAACACCGGCTGACGTATGGGCTGTCGATCAGGCAATGGTTTTCAATGGCGTGTTCTTTGTTTTGCATGGACATCTCTCCCCACTGGATGGCGTGGGGCCGGATGACCTGGGGCTGGATCGACTGGACGAGCGGTTGGCCTCAGGTGAAATAAAAGAGTTGATTCTCGCCACGAATGCGACTGTGGAAGGGGATGCCACCGCACATTTTATCAGTGAACTGGCCCATCGGCGGAGTGTGCGGGCGACCCGGATCGCCCATGGCGTGCCCTTGGGGGGCGAGCTGGAGTACGTTGACAGTGGTACCCTCTCGCATTCATTCAATGGGCGTAAAGAAATTTAAGAGGTGAATGCGACTGTCCTCGTCCGCCGAAGCAATGAGATCTTTGTTGGGAGTTGAAATCGATGTCAGATTGTCTGTTCTGCAAGATGGTCAGTGGCGAAATCAAGCCGGATAAGGTTTATGAAAACGATCGCATCCTTGCATTTCGCGACATCAATCCGCAGGCCCCGGTACACGTGCTGATCGTCCCCAAACGGCACATCCCGACTCTGGATGACCTGGACGATGGCGAACTGGCCGGAGAGTTGATGCTCGCTGCCAAGGCTGTTGCCGAGCAGGAGGGGTTGGCGGCCGATGGCTACCGGACCGTGATCAACTGCAAGGGGCACGGTGGGCAGGATGTGTTTCATCTGCACCTGCATGTGATCGGCGGCCGCCAGATGAGTTGGCCTCCGGGTTAGGAATTTGCATGAAATTAAGTTAGGCAAGATGATATATCGATAGCGATTGTATCGTCCGACATGGTGCGCACAGCGCACCCTACAGTCCGCCGGCGCGGCGACGTCAAATGTCGGGTGCGCCGCGCGTACTAATCGGCCGGAATGAACTTGTCGAACTGTCGAACTCGATTCATCCACGTTCCTTAAAGAAGCTGCTTTCTCTGATCACCTGCGTGTCGTCAGACGGCTTGGCATGCAGAGTGTGGGCATCTGTTCGCGATTGTCAGTTAACTGTTAACCGTTGACTGACAACCGTGAACGGTTGTAATTCAGCTGAACAGGTACTCACGAATTTCTGTTTCGTCTTTTTGCACGAGATGCTTGGCAATCGTTTTAGCGACATGCTTCGCGGTGTTCCCATTGATGTTGTGTCGCAAAATGCCAAGAAACTCCGGTGGCGCGATCAATATCAGCTCCTCGAAATCGCCTTTGGTGCGACCTTGTTCCAATCGCTCGTTGATCTTTTTGGCGAAAGCGATGGCTTCCTGCTGCTTGGGGTCGACCTGTGGTTCCATCGAGTGCCGCCCTTGGCCCGCGCTGTCGAAGGCGCGGCCCGGGCGGTCCGAAATCAGATCCCGCTCATGCGCCCGCGCCACAGGGTTCGACAATTCGTCGATCTCCTTGAGGGGGGCAAGGCGGTTTTCCAGTAGAAAAATTCTTGCGCGACCGCTTTCTGCTGCGACAACCCATGTTTTTTTCATATGCGCTCCTTGAGTTAACAAACGTTTGAAATGTGACTCTGCTTTAAGATGTGACCGCTGATGGCTTGATTTGATCGATGCAAACCCTTATTATTTTTCTAGAGATCAAGAAAACTGGTCTTAGCATTGTTGCGATTGTAATGAAAACGCAGGGTGCATGTACAGTAAAATAGAACAGGAGGAGACCAACTATGAACCAAGTATCGACATCACAGAATCCAGATCCTGAAGAGAGCCGGCGGCTGGGTCCACTGAAAAATCTTACCGGTGTGATCTATCTGCTCCAGGCGCTGGCCTTTGTGTTGGGGGGCATCACTGCGATCATCGCTGTGATCATCAACTATGTGAAAAGGGCTGACGTCAAGGGTACCTGGCTGGAGTCGCATTTCACCTGGCAGATCAATACGTTTTGGTTTGCACTTATCCTGACGCTGGTCGGGGTTGCGACCTTGGCGGTCGGTATCGGCCACTTCGTTTTGATCGGTGCTGCGGTTTTTGTCGTTTATCGGATCGTCCGCGGCTGGATGCGTTTGAATATCAACCAGGCGATTCAGGATACTGAACTAGGGACCGACTGATCGATCTCTGTCAGCATCGGCAACAATAAAAAGGCACTGCAGAGCGGCAGAGCGGTGCCTTTTTACATTCATCCGGAAGAGCCGGTGGCTCGCTCGAGCGGCTGCCTGATCGGCACGGCGGTCACGCTGTTTTTCGGTGAACCTTCGATGACCCGGTTGCTGTATACCAGATAGACCAGGGTGTTTCGTTTTGCATCGTAGAACCGCACTACTTGCATGGACTTGAAAACGAGTGACGTGCGTTTCTTGAAGACTTGTTCGCCGTCACGCTTGCCCGCCCGGAACTCGTCGGAGAGCGAGACTGGGCCGGTTTGACGGCAGGCGATCGACGCGTCCGAGGTATCTTCCGCGACGCCGACCGCGCCCGAAATGCCGCCGGTCTTCGCTCGGCTGATGTAGCAGGTGATACCGGGCACGTGGGGGTCGTCGAAAGCCTCGACCACGATCTTGTCGTCCGGCCCGATCCATTTGAAATTGGTATCGACGTGTCCGATCTCTTCGGCCATCGATGTTTGAGAGAACGCGAGTGATGCGATCACCAACGGGAGTGCAGCACCAAGTTGCGGCCATGTTTTTCGCATAAATTTCTCCAGATGAGTTGTTTCTTTATCGGCTGAAAACGGCATCCCAATCGACAATGAAATCGGCGAACAGCGTGGACGGCAGTTGCCCTGTCGTCTCGTAGAGATCCGGCTTGCCGTAGCACTTCCCGTCTTGAAGCCGATAAACAGTCACGATCCGATCGACAGGGTGCACCAGCCAATACTCTGTCACCCCGTGCTGCTCATACAGGGCGCGTTTGATAATCTGATCTTTGGCGGCGGTCGCGGGTGACAGGATTTCAATGATCCAGTCGGGCGCTCCGAGGCAGCCGCGTTCATCGATCTTGTCCGGATTGCAAATGACCGTAATATCGGGTTGAACGACCGTTTCGATGTGCTCGTCTGCTGCGTCGGTTTGCGGCAGCCGTACATCGAAAGGCGCGCTGAAGACCTCACACAGGCGATTGTGAAGAAAATTGGCAATCTGCCGGAACAATTCACCAGCCACCTGCTGATGCAGAGTATTGGGCGCCGGCCCCATCGCATACGCTTCGCCCCGAATGAGCTCCCAGCGTTCATCGGCCGGGAAGTTCAGGTAATCGGCATAGGTGAAAGGGGGGGCATCGAGCGCGGGTTGTATCATGGCTTCACTCTTATCGTGCGGTCCGCCAGACCGCTTCACTAAGAGTATAATTTAAGGGCGAATGCGTGAACAGGCAATTCTCGCAGAAAATTATTGTCATTGGCGATCGGTGAGAGTCGGGTGAATCAAAAAGGAGTCGTTGCCGCGGGGCATGAGGCGACCGCTGGAGTGGCGGAGCTCATTCTGCAAGAGGGCGGCAACGCATTCGATGCTGTCGTGGCGGCTCATCTTGCCGCCTGTGTGGCCGAGCCGGTGTTGTCGTCACTGGGCGGCGGTGGGTTCCTGCTCGCGCATACCGCTGACGGTGTCGATAGGCTCTATGATTTTTTCGTTCAGACGCCGAAGCGGAAGCGCTCGGTGGAAGAGACCGACTTCTATCCCATCTCCGCCGATTTCGGCACGGCTCGGCAGGAATTTCATATCGGCCCGGGTGCGATCGCAACGCCCGGTACCGTGAAGGGGCTGTTTGTGGTTCATAAAGAGCTGTGCACCCTGCCGATGACGCGGCTGGCGGAACCTGCTGTTGCACTGGCGCGTGACGGCGTGCGCATGAATGCGTTTCAGGCCTATATTTTTGATATCGTCCAGGCGATTTATGCCGCATCGCCCGATCGCTGTGAGGTTTACCGCAGTCGGATAGATGGTGGACGCCTGCTTGGCGAGGGTGAACGGCTGGTGCAGCCCGAACTGGCGGATGTTCTCGATGCGTTGGCCCGGGAAGGAGAAGCGCTCTTTTATCAGGGCGAGATTGCCGGACAAATCAGCCGACTGTGTGCGGAACAGGGCGGTCACCTTAGTGCGGAGGACCTTGCGCATTACCGGGTGGTCAAACGTGAACCATTAGTGGTCGATTACCGCGAGGAAGCGCAGCTGCTGACAAATCCGGCACCCAGTTCGGGTGGGATTTTGATCGCCTTTGCCTTGAAGCTGATCGAATCCTTCGATTTGAAACGATATCGGTGCGGTACGGCGGCTTATCTGGATCTGTTGGCGCGGGTGCTGGACGAGACGAATCGGGCGAGGATCGATGCACATCTGGACGGCTCCGGACATTGTGCCGCCGACCGGCTTTTGGATTCCCGCTGCCTTGCCCATTACCGG
>Ga0209633_10001254_pt1 | contig 26803 bp, 18 predicted proteins | sample Cruoilmetagenom1_FD_187290 | JGI IMG/M metagenome (GOLD analysis project Ga0209633, IMG submission 187290) | Oil polluted marine microbial communities from Coal Oil Point, Santa Barbara, California, USA - Sample 1 (SPAdes) (version 2) | ecosystem: Environmental > Aquatic > Marine > Oil seeps ...
GGCCGATAAATGGTATAAGAAGGCCCCTGGCCACTGTGTTCAGTGGATGATGAGCTGGGTGATGGATCTTATTCGATTAAAATCCACATCGTCAGCAGCACGTCTGCTTAACCGGGATGTGCAGGAACACTTGCAACCATTGGCCAAGCAGTTAAACTTGAAAAATCTTTTTGTGTTGTTGGATAAATGTCAGGCCAGCAACCGGCAGTTGTCGACCCAGGTCAATGTACAACTGATGATGGAAGATCTTTTTATTACGTGGATAAAGACAAGGTAGAGCAATGAAAAAACCAGGTGGACTGGGCGGCAGACAAGGTATATTGTCGCTGACAATCAAAGATAAGGGCGCACTCTATTCAGCGTACATGCCCTTCGTCAAAAATGGTGGATTATTTATCCCTACCAGCAAAACCTATCAACTGGGTGATGAAGTGTTCATGTTGTTGACCTTGATGGAAGAAACGGAAAAGTTACCCGTCGCAGGAACCATTGTCTGGATCACACCTGTGGGTGCACAAGGTAATCGCGCCTCCGGTATCGGCGTACAGTTCAGTGTCCAGGATGGTGGTAATGCACGCAATAAAATTGAAACCTATCTGGCAGGTGCCTTAACTGCTGATCGTCCTACCCATACTCTCTAGGCAGGTATTTTTGCCTGTAGCTCTGTCCACCAACTAAAACGATCTGTCTGTTTTTCCTGAATTCAGTTCGTTATACTACACATCCTTTTTTTAACATTCACGGATGCACCATGTCTTCATATCTGGTTGATTCTCATTGCCACCTTGATCGTCTCGAACTGTCGAAATACCAGAATGGCCTGGCAGGTGCGCTCGAAGCGGCGCAAAAAAATCATGTCGGGCATTTGTTATGTGTCTCTATTGATCTCGAGGCTTACCCGGCCATGCTTGAGCAAGTGCGGCCTTATGATCAGGTGTCGGTGTCGGTCGGTGTTCATCCTAATGAGCGCGATGGTCAGGAGCCCACAGTGGACATGCTGGTTGATCTGGCCAAGGATAAAAAAGTCGTGGCCATCGGTGAAACGGGACTCGATTATTTTCGTTCGGAAGGTGATCTTGACTGGCAACGCGAACGATTTATGGTGCATATCGAAGCTGCCAAGCAAACGCAAAAACCATTGATTATCCACACGCGGGATGCGCGTAAAGACACGCTGGATATCATGAAAAACGAACATGCCGAACAAGCGGGTGGGGTGATGCATTGTTTTGCTGAAGACTGGGAAACGGCCAGGCGTGCCCTTGACCTGGATTTTTATATCTCGTTTTCCGGTATCGTGACTTTCAAGAATGCCGAATCCTTACGCGAAGTGGCACTGAAGGTGCCTCTCGATCGAATCCTGATCGAGACCGATTCGCCGTATCTGGCACCTGTTCCTAATCGTGGCAAACCGAATGAACCGGCCTATGTGTTATATGTTGCGGAGAAAATGGCAGAACTGCGTGGATTAAGCCTGGAGCAGGTTGCTGAAATAACGACAGAGAATTTTAATCGTCTGTTTATGTCCTGATCGCTTGCTGTAGTGGGTTCCAGACCTTTAATACTTAAGGAACCTCTGATTAATTAGTCATTGCGAGGAGAGTAACGACGAAGCAATCTGTAACTACTTGATTCTATTTAACAGATTGCCGCGCTGCGCTCGCAATGACTCAAGACTTTCAATTAATCAGAGGTTCCTTAATTGTACATATCATCAATGATATTTTTATTTTGATCGATGATATATTGTCTTTTGGGTTTCAGGGTCGGGGTTAACATGCCATTTTCTACCGTCCAGGCTTCTTTGCAAATGCTCACTTTATGTATGCGGGCATAACCAGGGAATGCACTCATTTTATGATTGATGCGTTCCAGCAATTGCTCGTTAAACCCATCGGTGTCATTGACCATTTTTTCGACATGGTCGAAATTAGGTATTACCAGGGCGCTCAAATAAGGACGTTGTTCACCGACGACTACGATATTTTCAAATGCAGGGTCCTGTAGGATAGATTGTTCTATTTCGCAGGGAGGTACTTTTTCGCCCGTTGAAAGAACGATAATATCCTTGATACGCCCGGTGATATAAATCCTGTTATCGATGATGTTAACCTTATCTCCTGTCGACAACCAACCCTGTTCGTCTATCATGACTTGTGTGGCTTCGAGGTTATTCCAATAGCCTTGCATGACACATTTACCTTTCACCTCGAGTTCCTGGTTCTCATTGGTGCGTATTTCCACTCCAGGTAATGGCCTGCCGACGCTTCTCGGGTCATTATCATCCAGTCGATTGACGCTGATGACAGGACTGAATTCAGTGAGGCCATAGCCTTGCGCGATAATAATTTTTAACGAAATAAATAAACGTGCGACGTTGTAATCCAGTGGTGCACCACCGGAAATGGCAAAACGAAAGCGTTTACCGAATTTGTCGCGGATTTTTCGATGGAAAAGAAGGTTAAACAAGGGCAGCAAGATAAACAGAGGACTCCAACCCGTTTTATGTTGCTGATACTGAAAATAGTCCCAGGCGATATCGATTGAACGTGCAAACAGCCACTGTATTAAACGGGGCTTTTGCGAGATGGTTTCTTCTATTTTGTTATAGACGCGCTCGAAAATTCTCGGGACCGTAATCATAACACTGGGGTTCAGAGTCACCATATCTGCTGCAAGTTCGGGTATGGAGCGCGAGAAACTGACAAGGGCGCCGCTCATCATGGGCATGTAATAACCTACTGTACGTTCCAGCATATGAGAGATTGGCAGGAAGGACAAAAAATTATCAGAGGGATAAACCTTAATACTGTTCAGACCCGCCCAGGTATTTTGTAAAATATTGTCATGACTCAGCATCACACCTTTGGATTTTCCCGTGGTGCCAGATGTGTAAACTATGGTGGCCAGGGTATGTCTGTCAGTAATGTCTGTGAGGTCGTGTTTTTCGGGTTTATCAAGCCAGGTGTTCAGGTTAGCTGTGTTGATAGAAGTGAGTTCGATAGTAGGTTTATCCAGGCAGATAATCTTATCCAGGCAATCTATCTTCTCAGCCACCGAAGATATCATCTCCAGGTGTTTGTCCCCCTCAATCAGGAGCAGTTTGACTCCTGCATCCTGAATGACATAGGCGAGATTTTCCGCGCGATCCTCAAGGTAAAGGGGGACGACAACCAGATGGTTGGCAAAGCAGGCTTGCTCGAAAAGCACCCACTCAAGAGAATTTTTGATCAGTATGGCTACGCGGTCACCTGCTTGTAAGTCTTCGTGAGCCAGGGCCGAAGCCCATTGTCTGGACTGGGTGTATACCGATTGCCAGTCAATCGTGTCCCAATGACTGGTTTGTCTATTGAAATATTGATAGGCACTACCGTGCGGACTTTTTTGACTTCTTAGCCTGAGCAGTTCATGCAGGCTATTGACGGTGTCCGGATTAATGTAATCTGTATTCATAGAAATACTTAAGAGAGCAGGTTTTCCCAGCCCTCATCCATGATAAATCTGTCGCTGTATTGTTTATTAAATTCTTCAAAGCGACGTCTTTGTTTGTCCAGTTTGAGATTATGTAGATATTGTATGGGTCCGCCGGTAAAAGGGGCAAAACCGGTACCGAAAATAATGCCGGCATCCAGCATGTCTGCACTTTCAACGATACCCTCTCGCAGACAGGCAACGGCTTCATTCAGGAGCCTCAGGATCAGACGATCCTGTACAGTTTCAATTTGATCTACAGAGCTATTAGTTTTATTTTTTACGGGATGTCCTTTTTTATTATATTCATAAAAGCCACGTTTTGACTTTAGGCCCAGATTACCTGAGCTAACACGATCATTCAATATATCGGGCACAGAACCGCCAAAATGACAGGTTAGAATTTCTGCCACAGAGAGGCATATATCCAGGCCCACCTTATCAGCAAGCTCAATCGGTCCCATGGGCATGCCGAAAGCAAGGGCTGCCTTGTCGATAATGGCAGGGTCGATGCCTTCCTGGACCATAAACGCTGCTTCCAGTAAATAGGGCATCAATACCCGGTTAACGAGAAAGCCGGGGCTGCTTTTAACCTTAAGCGGTAGTTTGGCAATTTGCCCGCTAAATGCACATGCCTGGTTGACTACATTGATATCGGTGTTTTCAGTTTGCACAACCTCTATCAATTGCATTTTTTCGACAGGATTGAAAAAATGAAGTCCCACCAGTCTGGATGGATTGTCAAGAGATTCACCCAGATCCTGTAATGGGATACTGGAGGTGTTGGTACACAGTAAGGTATCGCTTCTGACGATAGGTTCTATTTCCCTGAATAATTGTTGTTTGGCTTCAAGGTTTTCAAATATGGCTTCTACCACGACATCAGTGTTTACCAGGCCATATCCCTGGACATCAGGGATCAAGCGGTCCATGGCCGCAGTGACAAGCCGTGGTTGTTTGAGTTTTTTACGAAATAATGTCGCTGCGCGCCTAACGGCCGGTGCTATGCTTTCGGGAGTTCTGTCCTGCAAGGTAACGGTTAAACCCTTTAATACACACCAGGCCGCTATATCGCCACCCATAGTGCCAGCACCAATGACATGTACGTGTCTGGCCTTGAAGGGAGTCTTTTTCCCGTTTTCTTTCATGGCTGTTTGCAGGAAAAAAACCCGAATGAGATTTTGCGCTGTGGACGAGCCTATCAATTTTGCCACAGAGCGGGCTTCCTGTTGCATCATCTGATCAGTGTTTGCATGCTGTTCCCATAGATTAATCAATGCATAGGGAGCCGGGTAGTGATGTTCAGTTGCTTTCTTCATCACGCGTTTGCGTAATTGGCTGGCGATCAATGGTCGGACAAGTCGGTGGGATAGCAACTGGTGCGTCCATTTTCTCTTTTTTTCGGCAGGCTTTTTACGGATGATTTGCCGGGCAGCATTATGCAAGTGACGTTGAGGGACTTTATAATCCAGCAGTCCGATTCGACAGGCATAACCTACACTCAATGCCCTTCCGGTCAGCATCATATCCATAGCGGCAAGCGGACCTAATAGACGGGTCGATCTTACCGTACCACCATAACCAGGATGGATACCCAGATTGATTTCAGGCAGGCCAATTCTTGTTGAGGGTTCATCGACTCCAATCCTGTATCGGCAGGCGAGGGCAAGCTCGGTGCCCCCACCCATGCAGTAGCCATGGATCAAGGCAACCGTCGGACAGGAGAGTGCCTCCAGTCGATCAAACAGTGACTGGCAATATTGTATATAGGTAAAGGTTTCATCTTCATCCAGGCGTTCTTTGAATTCATTGACATCAGCACCGGCTATGAAACCGCCTGGTTTATCAGAAACGATAACCAGCCCATCGGGTGTTTGTTGTTCCAGTGGGTGTAGCTGTTGTTCAAGCTCTTCCAGTACGGCAGCAGAGAGCGTGTTAACATTATTTTCACAGTGGTCGAGGTGCAACCAGGCGATATTATTTTCGTCAATGACGCAATGCCAGTGTTGGTTGTTAGTTTCAGTCATGATGCTTCACCTTGAAGGCATTCAATTAACATAGCTCCTCCTTGCCCACCACCAATACACAAGCTGGCCATACCTAATGTTCCCTGTCTTTGTTGTAGAGTTTTTATCAGGTGAAGTACGATTCGGGCACCACTGGCCCCGACCGGGTGGCCGATGCTGATGCCGCCGCCATCGACATTCAGCCGATCCTGTGGAATTTTTCCGATGACTTTTTCCAGTCCCAGTTGTGACTGGCAGTAATCCTCGTTATCCCATGCCTCGATGCAGGCGAGTACTTGTGTGGCAAAGGCTTCGTTGATCTCCCAATAATCAATATCACCGATGTTGTATTGATGGCGTTGCATGATAGGTGTCATGGCATGTATGGGCCCCAGGCCCATCTGTGCAGGATCGAGCCCCGCCCATTGGCTATCAATAATCCTTGCGATGGGTTGGAGCTGGTATTGTTCAACTGCCGCCTCGCTGGCGAGTAGTAGGCAGGCGGCACCATCAGTAATCTGTGCACTATTACCCGCGCTGACCAGGCCGAATTTTTTATCAAAAGCAGGTCTTAATTTTGCCAGTTTTTCAATACTACTGTCTCTTCTCAGGCCGGTATCTTCGCTATAGCATTGGCCTTTTTGATCGTACAGGCTGATCAACTCATCAAACCGGTTTTCATCATGGGCCCGAGCCAGACGCTGATGGCTCTGCAGGGCGTATTCATCCATTTGTTGTCGTGAGATAGCAAAACGATATGCCAGGTTTTCGGCTGTTTGTCCCATGGATAAGCCCACGACGGGATCGGACAGACCCCGTAGCAGGCCAATCACGGGTGCAAACATGGGAAGTCTGAGTTTAGCCAGTGCCTTGAATCTGGCCATCACTGTTTTAGAGCGAGCCCAGTAAGACAACCAATCGACCATTGCCTGACGCAACAGCACAGGGGCCAGACTCATGGCCTCGGTCCCTCCAGCCAAAACCATGTTGGCACGCCCCTCATGGATGCTCTGTAGTGCACTGTCAAGCGCCTGCAGTCCTGAGGCGCAATTTCTTTGTACGGTCCAGGCCGGTATGGATTCTTGTAGACCCAGTCGTAGTGCAATGATCCTGGCCACGTTGGCCTCATCGGGGCCGGGCATGACGCAACCAAATATTACTTCGTCCAGTGTTTCCGGTTTGATCGCTTGCCGCAGGAGGAGGGTACGGCTGGCTGTGGTAGCGAGGTCAGCTGCGCTGAACGGACCGCCGTAACCTTCTGCTTTAAGGAAAGGTGTTCGGCACCCATCGATGATATAGATAGGCTTCTTATTATTTGAAGATGATGATTCTGCACTCATTTTCCATGCCTCTGGGGACCATCAAGGGTAACTGATGGATTGATGTCTTTTTGTACCGATTCTGAAACAGGATCAAAGTGTTCATTCAGGTCCATGGAAAATTCATCGACCATGATGACATCGCGCCTGGCTTGCTGTGCATTTCTGAGTAGTTCCGCCTGTTCCGTCGTGATGATCCTTTGCACAACCGCTCTTTCAATGATAGAGGAGGCGGGGACAGGCTCCAACAATCCTTGTGATATGGCCTGTTTCAATGTGGTTTCTATCGGCTCGGCAGCGATAACCTGTGTGAGGGTTGATTCGATTCGGCCCATTGCGTCATGTGTCGTCTGCGGAAGATAAATGTCCTGGGTCAAGCGATATCGTGAAGGACATGGTTCCATTAGCATGTGGGCTATCTCGCTGCCTAGTTGGTCAGAAGCGGGTGAATAGGTGTTGCCCAGAGGAAAGATGATTTTTTTTAATAACCAGCCAACAGGCTTGATCGGGTAGTTATCCAGCAAGCCAGAAATGCTGCTTTGAATCTTATTCAGGGAACGATCACATGTCCACCTGACGAGAGGATAATCCTGACTGTGTGACCCCTGATTTTGATAATGCTTGAGTACACAGGAGGCAATGTAGAGTTCACTTAAAATGTCGGCAAGTCTACCGGACACTTTTTCTTTGCGTTTTAACTGCGAGCCCAATGTTAACATATAAGTATCTGACAGCAGGGCAAAGGCGGTACTCATACGTGAGACTTGTCGGTAATAGTAATTTTCATCGCCATCAGTCGCTGGTCGAACAAAGCGGGCATTGCTTAGCCCTGTGATGAATGCACGGGTGAAATTACCCAGGTAAAAACGGATTTGTTTGAATAATAAACGATCAAATTCCTTGACTGCAGTCACCGGGTTAGCGATCTTGACGGTGTTCATTATCGACAGGATATAGGGATGACTGCGGATGGCGCCCTGGCCAAAGATGATCATACTACGAGTCAGAATATTAGCTCCTTCCACAGTAATACTGATAGGAATGGATTGATATATGCGTGCAATGATGTTCCTTGGTCCCAGGCAGATAGCAGAACCGGCCTGGATATCCATGGCATCATTAATAACAATACGCATTTTCTCAGTCAGATTATATTTGGCAATGGCGGATATGACCGAAGGCTTATGACCATCATCAATCGCCGCTGCAGTTACCTGGCGAACGGCATCCATTTGATAGCTCAGACCGCCTATACGCGCGAGTGCTTCCTCAATACCTTCGAAGCGGCCGATGGGTTGACGGAATTGTTGACGAATACGCGAATAGGCGCCCGTTGCACGGCTTGCCAGTTTACCGGCCCCAGTGCTCAAGGCAGGTAAAGAAATAGAACGTCCGGTTGCCAGCGACTCCATTAGCATTTTCCAGCCCTGTCCGATGCGTGCCTGTCCGCCTATGATCATATCCATCGGGATAAAAACATCCTTACCCTGATTGGGCCCATTCATAAACGCCATATTAAGTGGTAAATGTCGATGTCCGATAATGATCCCGGGAGTGCTTGTGGGTATCAGGGCGAGTGTAATTCCCAAGTCCTTTTGGTCTCCCAGAAGTTGATCGGGGTCGTACAAATGGAATGCCAGGCCCAGGAGGGTGGCTACCGGACCCAGGGTGATATAACGTTTTTCCCAGTTCAGGCGTATGCCTAGAACCTCTTTTTCTCCATTATATTCACTATGACAAACGACACCATTATCTGGCATGGCGCTGGCGTCACTGCCGGCATCAGGCCCGGTGAGTGCGAAGCAAGGTATCTCTTTTCCTTTTGCCAATCGAGGCAGATAGTAATTTCTTTGTTCATCCGTACCGTAGTGCAGGAGTAATTCTGCAGGACCCAATGAGTTCGGCACCATGACAGTGACAGCAGCTGTGACACTGCGACTGGCTATTTTCATAACAATGGTAGAATGGGCGAGTGCCGAGAAACCCAGACCGCCATACGCTTTTGGAATGATGATGGAAAAGAAACCCCTGGTCTTGATGTACTCCCAGACTTCAACCGGAAGATCGTGATCCTCGTGGGTTATTTTCCAATCATCTATCATGGAGCAGAGTTGTTCGGTTGGCCCATCAACAAACAGACGCTCTTCATCGGTAAGGGTCGGGGCTTTGTATTGCAGCCATTTTTTCCAGTCTGGACGACCACTGAATAAATCGGCATCCCACCAGACACTACCTGCATTCAGGGCCTCCTGTTCTGAGGTAGACATGCTCGGGGTAATTTTAGTGAATAGCTCAAACAGTCGGGAGGAAATTAATTTTCGACGTAAAGGCTTTACTAATAGGGGTGTCAGGAGTAACACTGCCAGTACACAGCTTATACTCTGTATGATGCGGTTGCCTGGATCAAAACTTATCCAGGCGACCAGTGACATGGCGATACTCAGGCCCCATATAGAACCAGGTGCCTTAAAGTAGGTGAGCAACCCAAGTAATGCGATAACACTCAAGATCGTAAACAATATCATGTTAAACCTCCTTTATGGTTTACTATGACTGATTTCTGAAGCGTGAATTGATCAGATTAATAATATTTCCGGGCTTCAAGGGGTGGTGACTGGTATCGGTTGGTTTATCGTCTTGTTTTTTGTCGATGTAATTGCTCGGCAGGTAGCAATCATCTTCACCGTTACAAATGATACCGTCTTTGTCCCAGGGTAATCTTCGATAAATAGCCAGTTCTTCAAGACCAAGATAAGGATATTTAATAATTTCAAAATAGGGTGAGTAATCAAAATCTGGAGGTGTATAAAGGCGAAAATTGCGTTTGAATAGTTTGAGTTCCCCATTTTCGCTTTTTTGAATGACAGGCAATATCGGGAAGTGTACGGAAGCAAATGCAGCCGCTATCAATGAAGAGCAAACAGTCCGGGTCGCTCCACCGGCATTATGCTGAAATAAAGATGAGCGCCAGCGGCGTGGGATAAAGCTGTAAGGAAATAAAAAACGGGCCAGATCCAGCAATTGCCTGACATTATAATCACATCCCAGATGCCGGGTAGTATAGGAAATGACATGAGAGGCATCCTGGCGCGACAGGGTTTTCGGGCGACAAATTCTGACGTGGTCATGACGGTATTTTTTTAGTGGTGCGATGATAGTCCCTTCACCCATGAGGGCTTCCAGTATCAGTTGTTCGTTCTTGTCACCGCTGTAGTGTGCTTCTATGTTTTTACGTGTATGTTCGTCTTCTATATCGTTTAATCGTCCTATATACAGTGCTGAATGTGTCCATGGACTTTGGGTGATCGCTTTGATGACATTGCTGACATGTGTTCGGCCTTCAACGAGCAGGACATCACAGGGTTTTATTTCATAGGATAATTGTTCGTAGTCGCATAAAGGGATATTACTTGGCTGAGCCCGGTCTTTGGTCAACCAGTGCGTTATTTTTGTGTCGAGCCATTTTTTGATCCCCTTCATCCAGTACTCCTGTCAGGTTATCAAACACACGCCGCAAGACGTTAGAAACCCCTATTACTGTCTAAGCATAAACACGGATTGTATGAATTACCGTGTTGCCTATCATATATTTAGAGTTCCTTATATATAGTATCGTTCAAAAACAGAAAAAATTAATAGGCCTATAAAATTATACGAGATTCGGTTTTGCATCTTTTTGATAAATAGAGACTTTTTATTAATAAAATGACATAGATATTTTGCTCACTCGCTATAATTTCAATTACACCTGTCTGAAGAGGGTTATTTAAGAGGCCCTAGTAAAAGCAGGATCAAGCCGAATCCAGAAGATTGAATAAACGTTCCAACTCCCACGGCTGATGATAGAAGTGTGGAGACAGGCGAATGCCTTCTCCTCTTAGCGCGCACTGCACACCTTGATCGGTCAGTTGCTTGAAAAGCTGATCATTGGCTTGTTGCCTATGCCTGAAGGTAGTGATACCCGAGCGCCGATTAGAGTCAGGGTGGCTGAGTAATTCATAGTGAGGATTATTGTTAATGTAGTCCATTATATGTCCCGTGTTGGCCAGTACGGATTTTTGGATAGTATCAATACCCGTATCCAGTAAAAGTTTGACGCTGGCATGTAATGCAAAGATACCCAGCATATTCGGGCTGCCACATTCAAAACGCTGAGCCGTTTTTATTACAGACCATGGTTGCTGGAGGAAATCTGTCGGGTTGTCGATCATCCGCCAGCCATATTGTTTCAGGTTTAAGAGCGGTCTGGATTTTTCACTGGAATAGAATAATGCCAGTCCTTCCGACCCCATCATCCACTTATGACCGTCAGCAACGATAAAATCAGCCTGTATCTTTTTATTGTCGAATTCCAGTGCGCCCAACTGTTGTATCGCATCGACGACATATAGCACATGATACTGACGACAATAGTGACCTAATTTTTCCAGGTCCAGTCTGAAGCCATTGTTGTACTGAACTGCACTGACTGATACTAGACGTGTTCTGTTATCTATCGCTTCAATTAATGCTTTTTCCGGGTCAGCTGAAGAGAAAATATCAACTTGCCTGGTCTCTACCCCCAATGAGTCTAATGACTCCCAGACGATACGGTTGGAAGGGAACTCGCCTGCCGGAATAATAACATTGTCTCCGCTATTCCAGTCTAGCCCATAGGCGATGACTGACAGTCCTTCAGACGTGTTTTTGAGTAAGGCGATATCATCGACAGTATCGGCATTGATCAGGCGTCGCAAAAGCTCGCGTAATTGACCCTCGGTCTCAAGCCACTGCAGGTAATTTTTTGAACCACTATGGCAATTTTGTTCAGTAAAATCTTTGACAGCCTCGGCAGTGCAGTTGGGCCAGGGTGAGATGGCGGCGTGATTGAGATAGATGAGTTGCTCATCCTGCGGAAATTGTGGGTGTCTTTTCTGGTTTGTCATGTCATCTATGTTAGCAGAAAAACAGAGCCAGCCGATAGCTGTGATCCCAGGTTGTGATGCTGGTGGTCACTCATACGTTAAGAAACTAAATATGATGAATAGATCAAGGCGCTTTGTTCGTACAAGTCCAGTCTGTCATATATGTCTGATTGCCATTTAGGGCAAGGCGGACTGAGTCTGTCCTGGTGAGATTTTGATGAAGGATTTCTGTTGGTAGATGGTGTATTAATACGGTCACAGACAGCTTGAATAGACTGGGTTTATGTGAAAATGAGTGTACATATCGCAAATAATAACTTTATACTTTATTGTTGCTCACGTAGCAAATAAGTGTAACGTTTAAATTATTAAGCAACGTTGGGTATTCATAATTATGTCACAACAATACCTGAGAAAAAACGAAGGCCTCATCTATATACTCTGTATGCTGTATTGCTTATATTCAACGCCCTTATTTGCTCAGGTCAGGGTTGTAGGGTGGGTTGAAAAAGTTTCTCTTACCGATGCGCATTTCCCTATAATGGCAAAGCTGGATACAGGTGCCGACTCATCATCCCTCAACGCGATTGATGCGAAAATTGTGGATCAGGGTGAGGATAAATACATTATATTTAAAATGGTTAATGATCGTGGTAATGAAATTACTCTGGAAAGAAAAATAGTGCGTTGGGCCAAAATCAAAAACAAGTTCAATGTTAAAAAGAAACGTCCTGTTATCATGATGAAGGTCTGCATAGCTAACATTTCAAGGGTGGTTGAGGTTAATCTGGTCGATCGAAGTAACTACCAATACCAGATGCTGATAGGGCGTAGCTATTTGATTGGCAGGCCTAATTTATTAGTCGATTCATCCAGACAATTTACGCAGGAGGCTAACTGTCATCAATGATGGAATCAAATTCGAACAATAGTATTTATGCCTGGTATCCGAAGTTAAAGTTTCGTGCCTATCAAATGGTGAAGGGAAGTGACGTATTAGTTAACCAATATGGTCAAGGTTTTTTATTTAAATCGCTGACAGTTATTATACTGGTTTTGTCTTCTCTGTTAATCCATCAGAATATGGCCTTTGCCAATGTTGAAAAAAATGGAACTGCCATAGACTCACTTGAAAAAAACTTTATCGGTATCAACAACAACGCAATTAAAGAATTAGACAGTCCGACGTTTCTGAGAACAGCACTTAAGGACTTGAATGAACTGAAATTGAAAAGCGCGGATAAATTGGGCCTGATAGAGCAGGAACTGAGTAAGACTGAACAGGCAGCCAACACCCTGGGTGACTACGTAAAAGGTGAGCCAGCGGAAGTCAGTGCAAAAAGAAAACAACTGGTCAAAGAAAAAAAATCTCTGGATAACAGTAGATCCAGGTTGAAGCTGTTATTGCTACAAATAGACGAATTGATTCAAATCACTTCGCAAAGACAAAAACAGCAGCTGGCAACCCACCTGTTTGCCGAGGGGTCAGATATTTATGACATCATCAAACAAAACTGGTCGATCAAATATGCAGAAATCCTGACTTTCAAAACATTTCTCATCAATAAAAGTGGGATCAATCTTTTGGGGCCAAAAGAGTATGTCACACTATCCATTCTATTTATCCTGGCACTGATCAGTTCATTAAAAATAAGAAAAAAATTGGTTATTTTATCGAATAAATATCTCGAAATAGATCAATTTACAAGTCAGTTATACAGTTCCTTGCTGAGTAATTTTTCAAAGTTCCTCCCTTATTTACTCATTACCGGTCTACTGGCCGGGTTTGTATTCTACGTTACAAAGGCGCTGCCCACACATCCACTTATCAGTTATATTACCTATGCGCTTTTCATATATTTTATAGTCACGCTTATTATCCAGACGTTATTTTCATCACGTCAGAAGGGTAAAAGTCTCTTTGCTATTTCAGATCGTAATTCTATTAGCTTATGTCGGCGTTTACATATATTACTTATGCTCGCCTTGTTTGGCTATATACTCTTTTCTGTATTAACGTCACAAAACATACCCAATGAAATTCTTTTGTTGACTCGATCGATATATCTGGTTTTGCTGGTCATTAATCTGATCTGGCTGGTCTGGCTGTTAAGAAAAATACCACGTCTGAAAATTATTACTCTCTTGCCTGCTGTTTTCAGCGTGACACTTTTGATCGCCCTTATGAGTGATTTGCTTGGGTACAGAAATTTATCGCTGGCATTATTCAGGGCTACCCTAGGCATCACATTTGCCACAGCACTATTTGTTTTACTAGGTCGTTTGATCACCGATATATTCGATGGTGTTAATAATGGCGAGTTGAACTGGCAGAAAAAAATAAGAAGCTCATTAGGTAACGAACATGAACAAATACCAGGACTTATTTGGGCGCGAATGGCAGTATCGATTTGTTTATGGTTGGTGCTGGCATGGTCTGTATTGCATATTTTGGGTTTGTCCGATCAGGCAATACAGAATATTTATGTCAGTATAGTAGACGGTTTTAACGTTGGTTCGATCAAAATAGTTCCATCGAAGGTCCTGCTGGCATTGCTGGTTTTTGCTGCCTTGTACTTATTTAGTAGCTGGCTCCGTGTAAGACTGGATGATCAGTGGCTGAAGAAATCCAGGATCGAGCAGGGCTCACGAGAGGCCATGGTCACTATTATTTGGTATGTCAGCATATCCATCGCATTTTTATTGTCGGTCAGTATAGCGGGTGTTACCTTTACCAATTTGACCATTATCGCTGGCGCACTATCAGTGGGTATCGGTTTTGGTTTGCAGAATATAGTCAATAACTTTGTATCGGGTCTGATTTTATTATTTGAAAGACCCGTTAAGCGAGGTGACTGGATTGTAGTTGGTGACACTGAAGGTTATGTAAAAAACATACGTATAAGGTCAACCCAAATTGAAACGTTTGATAAGGCCGATGTTATTGTCCCTAACTCTGATTTGATATCCAATCAGGTCACAAACTGGATGTTGTATAATAATGCAGGAAGGGTCAGAATAGCTATTGGTATAGCTTATGGTAGCGATACTGATAAAGTTAAAACTGTGCTGGAGCAAGTGGGTGCCGCACATGCGCAAGTCATTACTGGTGTGACAAGGCTTGAGCCGAAAGTTCTGTTCATCGCATTCGGTGAGAGCTCACTGGATTTTGAGTTGCGCTGTCACATCAAAAACATCGATAATCGTTTTCAGGTAACGAGTGATTTGAATTTCGCTATCGACAAAGCTTTTCGCAAAGCCAACATTGAGATCGCTTTCCCACAAAGAGATATCCATATCAGGTCAGGTGCTGACCAGGTCAAGCATGAACCTGATAAGGGTCGGGATCTATAGATATTCACATCGCCAACTGACGAAAAAAGTGATGACATATGAAGACTAAAACCATAATAGGATGGAGAGAATGGCTGTCATTACCAGAACTCAATCTGGAGAGAATAAAAGCAAAAATCGATACGGGAGCCAGAACCTCGACCTTGCATGCGTTTGAAGTGGAAACATACAGAGATGCTGATATCGATATGGTGCGTTTTCTAATGCATCCGTTGCAGGATAATACGGATATTGTACGCGAATGTCGTGCCAGGGTTATTGATGAACGCTGGGTAACGGATTCCGGTGGTCATAAAGAAAAACGATTTGTTATTCAAACAAGCGTAAAATTAGCTCAAAGAGAGTGGCCGATCGAGATAACACTGACAAATCGTGATACGATGAAGTTTAGGATGTTATTAGGTAGGACGGCCATGAAAAACATTATAGTTGATCCTTCTTCCTCCTACCTTTTTTCCAGACTTTAGTCTCAATCGCTACAGATATTAGAGAAAAGTTTATGAAAATTGGAATACTGTCCAGGAACAAAAAGCTATACTCAACACGTCGGCTTGTAGAAGCTATTGAAGAAAAGGGTCATGAGGCGCAGGTCATTGATGCACTGCGTTGTTATATGAACATTTCAGCCCATAGGCCTGAGGTTCATTATAAAGGTGAAATATTAAGCGGCTTTGATGCCATCATCCCCAGAATCGGTGCTTCAATCACCTTTTATGGAACAGCTGTACTTCGCCAGTTTGAGATGATTGGTACATACCCACTTAATGAGTCTGTCGCTATTAGTAGATCCAGAGATAAGCTGAGATCATTACAACTATTATCACGAAAAGGTATCGGTATGCCTATTACCGGGTTTGCACACTCACCTGATGATATTGAAGATGTCATTACGATGGTTGGTGGCGCCCCTCTGGTTATAAAGCTACTTGAAGGAACACAGGGCATTGGTGTTGTTCTTGCTGAAACAAAAAAAGCGGCAGAAAGTGTTATAGAGGCCTTTCTTGGATTGAAGGCCAATATCATGGTTCAGGAGTTTATAAAGGAGGCTGGTGGCTCTGATATTCGTTGTTTCGTTATTGGAGACAAGGTAGTTGCTGCCATGAAACGTCAGGGTAAGGAAGGCGAATTTCGATCAAATTTACATAGAGGTGGATCAGCAGAACTCGTTAAAATCACTCCTGAAGAACGTTCTACAGCAGTACGTGCAGCCAATGGCATGGGTCTGAATGTTGCGGGTGTTGATTTACTTCGTTCAAACCATGGGCCTGTTGTCATGGAAGTTAATTCATCGCCTGGTCTTGAAGGAATTGAGACTGCCACAGGTAAAGATATTGCCGGTATGATTATCGATTTTATTGAAAAGAATGCGAAACCTAATAAAACGCGTACTCGAGGGAAAGGTTAACTTGCACATAGACAAAGACATTACTATCGGGAATGTCACTATCAAGCCTGGTGAGAATTCCAGCTTTGATCTCCCAGTGACCAAGTTATATACGAATACACCCATCGCTATTCCAGTACATGTCATTCGAGGGAAAAAACCAGGGCCACGACTGTTTGTCAGTGCTGCTATCCATGGTGATGAGCTCAATGGTGTCGAGATCATTCGTCGATTACTCAAGCAGAGTTCACTTAAAAGACTGCGCGGTACCTTGATTGCCATTCCTGTTGTTAATGTGCATGGCTTTATTAATCATTCTCGTTATTTGCCAGATAGACGTGATCTGAACAGGAGCTTTCCTGGTTCACAATCAGGTTCATTGGCGGCTCGCCTGGCCAATTTGTTTATGACTGAAATTGTCAACCAATGTACACATGGGATTGATCTACACACAGGTGCTATCCATCGTGAAAATCTGCCGCAAATCCGGGCCAATCTGGACGATCAAGAAACGACGGAACTCGCTGAGTCGTTTGGTGTGCCAGTGTTGCTTAATTCTGATTTAAGAGATGGTTCATTAAGAGAATCTGCTGCGGAGCAGGGTATACCCATGTTGTTGTATGAGGCTGGAGAAGCACTGCGATTTAATGAAGTTTCCATCCGCGCCGGTGTTCGTGGTGTTACCAATGTCATGCGTAAACTGGAGATGCTACCTAAATCCTCCAAGATCAGGAAGGCGCATATCCGACCGGTTATGGCTCACTCCAGCTCCTGGGAGCGAGCCCCGGCAAGTGGTGTTGTGAGAAATACCGTTAAATTAGGTGAGAGAATCAGTAAAGGCCAGGTATTAGCATTAGTCGAAGATCCATTTGGCCTGACCGAGAGTGTCATTGTCTCTAAATATAGTGGTATTGTTATCGGTAAAACCAATCTACCCCTGGCCAATGAAGGTGATGCACTGTTTCATATCGCCCGCTTTGGTAAAGTGAGCCAGGTCGAGGATAGTCTCGGAGAATTTCAGGAGCTTCATGAAGGGCACTTAACGCCAATTTAAATGGTTACTCTCAGCTGCCCTGGTTGTGCCTGATACGTAAAAACCATTTTTCCGCCTCAACGAGAAATAACACAGAAGATGAAATCAGAATGGCACGTAACCATGCTTCAATAGACATGGGTGCAGTCGCAAATATGACTTGCATTGGCTGCAAATAGGTAAACCCTAATTGCAGAATAACGAGAACAATAATAGCGTAATAAACGTAGCGGTTTCCTACCAGGCCTTTATAACCCAATGCGGGTGCGAGTAAATACCGAGAACTGAATAGATAGAATATTTCAAACAGGACAAGTGTATTCACGGCAATGGTACGTGACAATTCAAGCGATGTTCCCTGTTCCCTTTCCCAGAGGAACAAGCCAAAAGTACCGATGACCAATATCAATGATACCAGCAAGATTCTCCACACAAGAAAAGCTGAGAGTATGGGTTCTTTCGGGTTCCTGGGCGGGCGCTGCATGACTGATTGCTCGGCTGGTTCAAATGCGAGAGACAATGCCAGTGTGACGGCTGTGACCATGTTGATCCAGAGTATCTGTACGGGTGTGATGGGTAGCTGTCGTCCCAGAACGATGGCGGCAATAATGATGAATGCTTCTCCGCCATTGGTAGGCAGGACGAACATGATGGATTTCTTCAGATTGTCATAGACTGTACGACCTTTTTCCACGGCATGTACAATAGTGGCAAAATTATCGTCGGCCAGGACCATTTCGGCAGCTTCTTTTGCGACCTCAGTACCCTTTAATCCCATCGCAACACCTACATCAGCACGTTTTAAGGCAGGTGCATCATTAACACCATCACCTGTCATGACGACAACTTCTCCTGTTGATTGTAGTGAGGCTACTAACTGTAATTTTTGTTCAGGTGAGACGCGGGCGAAAATATCTGATCGAAATACAGTCGCTTGAAGTGCTTCTGCATCGCACTTTTCCAGCTCTGAACCGGTCACTACAGTATGACCGTCACCAATACCCATTTGTGTACCAATTGCCCGAGCGGTTATCGCATGATCTCCCGTAATCATTTTGACCCTGATCCCCGCAGATTGACAGGCTTGTACGGCGTTCGTCGCCTCTGGTCGCGGTGGGTCGATGATACCGACGACTCCCAGTAAGGTCAGTCCATCCTCGACATCACTAAAACTAAGGCTCTGTAATCCGCTAGGGGAGGGTTTAAAGGCGATAGCCAATAATCGCTGTCCACTCCCTGCCATTGAATGTAGACAGGAGTCCCAGTAGTTTTTATCCAGGGGAACATCTGTTCCCCTGATACGTTGTAGTTGACACATTTCCATAACACGCTCAGGTGCACCTTTCAGGTAGATGAAACCGTGTCCTGCATGGTCGTGATGCAAGGTGGCCATAAAGCGATGTTGCGATTCAAAGGGTATATTGTCTGTGCGCGGGAACTGACGTTGATAATATGCAGGGTCAAGGCCGGCCTTTAATGCCAATGTTATCAGTGCACCTTCAGTCGGATCACCTTGCATGATCCACTGATCATCCGATTCGGTTACTCGGGCATCGTTACACATGAGACCGGCCTGGACGACCTCTTTTAACAATGGAAATTCATCGGTAGTGACATCTTGACCATCCAGGGTAAAAGTCCCGTGTGGATTATAGCCAGCGCCGCTGACAGTACAATTACCTGCAGCAGTAGTCACCGTTGTTACCGTCATTTCATTCTGGGTTAGGGTGCCGGTTTTGTCCGAACATATGACCGTTACAGAACCCAGGGTTTCGACAGCGGGTAGTTTACGTATAATGGCCTTTTCTTTTGCCATTATTTGCACGCCTATGGCAAGAGTAATTGTCATTATAGCGGGCAGGCCTTCTGGTATGGCAGCAACGGCAAGGCCAACGGCGGCAAGAAACATTTCATCGACTGAATAAGCCTGAAATGTAATACCATAGACAAAGGTAGCTGAGGCGATGAATATGATAGCCAAAGTGAGCCATTTACCAAAGGTGGCCATTTGACGTAGCAGGGGAGTGGTTAAGGTTTTAACCGCTTTAAGCATGCCGCTGATACGTCCAATCTCGGTTTCCCCTCCTGTGGCGATTACCACACCATGACCTTGACCATAAGTGACCAGGGTGCCGGAATAGGCGAGGCAAAAGCGATCACCCATACTGGCCATTGCTTCCACAGGCTGATTATTTTTTCTAACAGGCAATGACTCTCCTGTTAACATGGCTTCTTCTATGTGTAATTCACGGGTTTTTAGTAATCGCAGGTCAGCTGGTACCTTATCACCTGATTGCAGCAGGACAATATCCCCGGGAACTAATTGTTCTGCAGGAAGACTAATATATGAACCATTGCGCTTGACCATAGCAGACGGGGATAGCATATTACGGATAGCATCCAATGCTTTTTCAGCCTTGCCTTCCTGAATGAATCCGATGATTGCATTAATGAAAACAACACTAAAAATAACACCACTATCGATCCAGTGGCTCAGTAGTGCTGTGATAAAACCTGCCGCAATGAGTACATATATCAAGACATTATGAAACTGCTCCAGAAAACGTTTCAGCGGAGATGTTGTTTTGCTTTGCCTGATAATATTCAAGCCATAGGTATGTTGGCGCTTTTCAGCTTCAGTTTGGAGAAGACCATCCTGTGTTGACCCGAGCGTATTCAATACATCGTCACAAGTATGCACATGCCAGAGTGACGGTGTTGGTTTCAGGTTTTTACTCATGATTTTAACCATTGTGTCTCGCGCAAGTATCGATATATTATCAAACCTGGTACAGCAATGTCAGGCGCATAAAACTGTATGCAGATATCATTTCTGTGACCCTGTCATGAAAAAGTATAGCGAGTTTCCAGTGTGGGTAAATAGACAAGATTGAGAGATGATAAATAAAATTACCTTATTGTTGATATGTGTCATTAGTTTTAATGTTAATGCTGACACCATCAATGTGACACTGGAAGGCGTCAGCGGAATATATTCGGAAAATATACTCTCAAATTTGTCACTTTACCAACAGCGCTCAGCATCGAATCTGTCTTCTGGTCGTGTTCGCTGGTTATATTTGCAAGCAGAAAATGAGATTAACACCGCACTACAACCCCTGGGATACTATCATCCGATAATAAAATCAGGCATCTCTCAAAAGGACGGTCAGTGGAAAGCATCATTTATCATAAATAAAGGGGAGCCTGTAACTATAGCAGAACGTAATATTCTGGTAACAGGTGATGCCAGTCACGATGATATATTCAATGTCGCCATCAAACAGAAGCGGCTTCTGCCTGGTGACATTGCCCGCCATGATGAATATGAGGAGATTAAAAAATCTTTATTGGCGATCGCCTCGGAACGGGGATATTTTGATGCCCGCTATACTACCAACGAATTTCATATCGATGCTGAAAATAACAAGGCTCACGTCAAACTGAAGCTGGATAGTGGTCCTCGGTATCGAATAGGGCATATCACATTCACAAAAGTCGAGTTAGGTGACGACTTGTTACAGCGTTACATCCCTTTTTCCTATGGGGACCCCTATGATGCCAAAGCGGTACGTCAGCTACAAAAAATATTAAGTGATTCTGATTATTTCGACCGTGTCATTGTACAGCCACTCACCGGGAAAAAATTCGATAATCATATACCGATTGACGTACAGCTAAGCATGCGCAAGCGTACCAAGTATACCTTGGGACTAGGTTATGGTACCGATACAGGCCCACGCGCCAGTGCAGGCATTGAGCGCCGTTTTCTTAATACTAAAGGGCACACATTCAAGGGTAATGTGAGTGTCTCAGAATTAATCAATAGAGTCACAACCCAGTATAGTATTCCCTTGAATCGGCCTGAAACCGACAGGCTGGTGGGAACGGTGGAGTGGAGTGATATCAACACAGACACCAGCAGCAGTGAGACTAAGTTATTATCAATTGCACGTGAGAAAGAGCAGTCAGGATGGCGAAATACACTCTCATTATCCTACCAGGAAGAAAGCTTCAGGGTGGCAGACGATGTCGGTCGAAGTAGTTTATTAATGCCTTCAATCGGCTTTAGCCAGATAAAATCAGATCACCCCGTCATGCCTTCAAAAGGACGCCGCTTGCAATTCAGTTTACGCGGAAGTGCCGAAGGTCTTGTTTCCGATACCAGTTTTCTACAGGCACGTGCAGGGGCGAAGTGGTTATATAGTTTTAATAAAGGCAGATTACTGTTACGCGCCGATGTGGGTGCCAGTTGGACCAGGGATTTTGCTGACTTGCCACCTTCAGTACGGTTTTTTACCGGAGGTGATTGGAGCGTGAGGGGGTATGATTACAATACCTTGGGACCACAACAAAGTGATGGTAGCGTAACAGGTGGCAAACATCTGATCGTCGGCAGTGTCGAGTATGATTACCTGTTCCTTGAAAACTGGCGGGGCGCGGTGTTTTACGATATGGGTAATGCCATTGATAATTTCAACGACCCACTGAAAAAAAGTGCAGGGCTCGGTGTGCGTTGGAAATCGCCTGTCGGTTGGTTACGCCTGGATTTTGCCCAACCACTGGCCAGTAATGAAAGTTGGCGTGTTCATTTCACCATTGGACCTGATTTATGACGTTTATCAGGACATACCGCTGGCTGTTGTTACTGATGCTGTTGAGTGCAGTCTTAATGTTCCTGTTGAGTAGTAGTGGTTTTAAATGGGTATATCATCATTGGATTGAAGATCAACTGGCTCCAATGCAAATCAAGGGGCTTGATGGTTACTGGTGGGGCCCGGTTCACGCCGAACAAATTGATATAGTGACAGACACACAAAGCCTGACCTTGAATAAGGTCGAGATTGACTGGTCGCCATGGTCTCTATTGTCTGGCGTGGTTGATATCACTGATGTGCAGGTCCACAAGGTCAGGTATCACAGTTTGGCCACGTCTGCACAGTCAGGTACGACGACCATTCAAGCCTTGCCCATTTCTTTAAATGTACGCCATATCGCCATCAAACAACTTGAGTTGGCGAGGCCAGATGCTGACAGTTTATCGATAACGGATCTATTGGTATCAGCCAAAAGTCGAGGAGAGCGTGTCAATATTGATGGATTTAGCGGGTCTGTTAATAACATCAAATATCAGGGAGAAGGCACGCTCGATCTCAACGAAAAGCTCGATATGAATTTATCTGCGCAATGGAATACGACTCATGAAGGACAGTATTTTGCTGCTAATGCAACAGCGATCGGCAACCGTGATGAACTGCTGATATCGCACTATTTACAAAAACCAACGACGGTTATCGTTAACCTGACTTTATATCATTGGTTAGATGAATTACGTTGGCAGGGAAATATAAAAGCGGATAAATTTAATAGTGATGTCATATCAGGGCATCAGTTTCCCTTCAAAGGTAATCTCTCGCTACAAGCCTCTGGTGATCTCAATAAAGCGACTGGCGTAATACAGGCGTTGGGTGTTTCCCCTGATTTTGGTGAAATTGAATTGAGTAGTGAGTTTGCAGCCAACGAGCAACACGTTAGCTGGAACCGATTGACCCTGGTTACAAAACCGGACAATGCAACAATATTATCCACTGGCGTGCTGACAATAAAGGAACACCTCAAACTCGATGCGGAACTGCAATGGCAAAATTTAAAATATATTAAAGAACAGAAACCCCTGTTCAAAAGTACTCAAGGATCAGTTGAACTGGCAGGTGATCTCGACAGCCTGTCATGGAATGCCAGTTTTGATACATCGGCTGATAACCTGCCTGCTACCGAATGGGTAGCGGAAGGTCGCTACGAACACAAGCAACAAATGCTTAGCGTGAAAAATTTATTAATAAAATCTCTGGATGGTCGTATACAAGCCAACGGTGATATTTCCCTGTCCAGGAACTTACCCTGGAAGCTGTCGTATCATGGAAATAATATTAATCCAGGAAAATTCTGGTCGGAGTGGCCCGGTAAATTACGTTTTAAAGGCGAAGCCAATGGTGTATTAACCGATTCACCTGCTGCTACAGTAACAATACAAAGCCTGGATGGTGTATTAAGGAAAAAACAGGTCAATGCTCACGCTCGCATGGTCTTGAAGAACAACAGGATCGTCGATGCCGATATGTCATTAAAATCGGGTCGAGCCAGGATGATTCTTAATGGGAAGTATGATGTTAATCCTGATTTCAAATGGTCACTCAATGCCCCGGCTATTGGAGATTTGTTACCTGGCGCAAAAGGGCAGGTAAAACTGGATGGGTCGATCCAGGGGGCACTGGCAGCCCCGACACTAAGGGTTCAGGGTTTTGCCCGGTCGTTATCACTAGGGGGAGTCAGTGCGGATAATATTCAAATTAATGTGTCCCTACCTTCCGACAGTCAGGCAAAAGGAGACATTAACCTTCAAGCCAAAAAACTGTTATGGCAGCAACAGCAGTGGGATTCGATCTCATTACGTGCAAACGGAGACTATCAAAACCATCTTATGAAGCTTGATGCCAGACAAGCAGCTAATCAATTCATAGCAACTGTGGAAGGTAACTGGAATAAGCCGCATTGGGAAGGCACATTAGCTTCGATGTCATGGCTGCAAAAAGATATGAGTCCCTGGCATTTATCCAAACCGTCCAAAATAACAGTTGCGACAAATAGAATTGCTTTAACTTCAAGTTGTCTGTCTAATCAAACAGAATCTGCCTGCGTCGATCTTGATTATCAAGGGCAGGGCACCAATAAGGGTTCGATACAGCTGAAAAATTTATCCCTGGATCATCTCAATACCTGGCTACCCGCCCATGTGCGTATCAAAGGAAGCCTGGAAGGTGATATGCGTTGGCGTCTGAAGGATAATATATGGCAACAGTTTCATTCAAATGTTCAGGTATTGCCTGGCGAAGTGACGCTACCTGGCAGTGATGCAGATACTGGACAATCAAATCTCTCCTGGCAATTTACGGGAGGGCACCTGGGTGGTGAAATACGGCAATCGAATATTAAACTGAACTGGAGACTGGATCAGGCCAATAATACAGGTCTGTCGGGTCACCTGATCTTGCCTGTCAGTCAATTAATCGATAAGGGTGGTTCCAGTAGGCTGGACGCAGGTCTTAAGGCCAATATTGATGACCTAAAGATTATTGAAGCCTTTTTTCCTGGTTTGTACCAACTGCAAGGTATTATTTTTGCTGATCTAAACATAAGTGGATCATGGGATGCTCCACATATCACAGGCCAGGCAGGCCTGAAGAATACGCGATTTCAGTGGCCGCAGTTAGGCCTGGCAATCAGTGAACTGGAACTCGATTTTCAACCCTTGGATGCACAACAGTATGCACTAACAGCCAGTGCACGTTCGGATAAGGGTCATATAAAAGCTTCGGGCAAACTGGAATGGCCTATAAAAACAGGTTTCAGATTAACAACTGCATTGACAGGCGATAGTTTCAAGGTCGTCAATGTACCTGAGGCACAAATCTGGGTTAATCCTAAACTCGATATAGAAATGCAACCAGGCCACGTGAAGTTGAATGGCGCTGTGCATATTCCCAAGGCATTTATACAGCCCAAAGATGTCAAACAAACGGTGTCTATCAGTAAGGACGTTGTTGTGACCGGATTAAAAAAACAGAGTGAACCGGTATGGCAAATCAGCAGCCAGATAAAATTAAGCCTGGGGCCCGATGTTATGTTTGATGGTTTCGGTTTAAAGTCACAAATCGGGGGCGAAATACAGATCGTCGATACACCGAATACTGTAACACTGGCGCAAGGCAAGTTAAGTATTGTGAAAGGTATTTACAAGGCATACGGCCAGGAATTAAGCATTGCAAACGGCGATTTGAACTATACGAACAATCCAATAGACAATCCGGCTCTGGATATTCGTGCTTTCCGTACTATCGAAGATGTTCAGGCCGGTATCCACATCACAGGACTGGCACAGGAGCCACAGCTTAATCTGTATTCAAAACCGGCCATGCCTGAAGCCGATATATTATCGTATTTGACTATTGGCAGACCCGTACAACAATTGAATGAGACCGAGGGGCAACAATTAGCTAATACAGCTGCCACCAGCGCAGGACTGGCGGGTGGCGAATATCTGGCCAATTGGGTTAGCCAGCAACTGGGTTTTAAACAACTGGAATTTTCGACAGAGACACGCGAACAGCAACCCTGGGTCAGAGTGGGCGCATATTTATCACCCAGACTGTATATCAGCTATGGTACGGGACTTTTTGATGAAGGCAGCAGCCTTAGTATTCGTTATAAGCTTAATAAAAACTGGACACTACAAGGTGAAAGTGGCATCCACAGTAGTGGCGACTTGTTATACATAATAGAATAAAGGTTAATATTAAGTGACAATCAGGCGCTTATACTGACGGCTAATGTTATACATTGATAAATATAACTATAATTTAGCCATTGTAATATGCGTATAATATATATTATGTTAAATCATGAAATAAATTTGTTTAAAGTTTCAGGCTATACTACCGTAAACATAGGATATATAGTTATGTTGATTCACTTATAGGATATGAATATGGAAGCTGGACTTTTTACATTAAGATTTGTCATCACAGGGCTGTCTACAAAAAAAGCTGCCGAGATATGTAATACGTCTGAGAAGACTTATAAAAAATGGGAATCCACCAGGATCTATCCTGTTACTGCCCTGGAATCAATTCGGGCAAATGCACAACGACAATGTGAAAGCATTGATGAAGATGCTCTTCTGGAAGAACAAGAAGAATTTATCGATTGTACTCCGCAAAAAATTGGTAATGTTTTAAAATTCCCAGAATAATTTTTTATTCTGGGAGTTTTTTAAACATCTAATAATGTCGGCAATTAATTTTCCAGTTGCTTACGCCGTGGTTCGTATTCCTGTTCATCTATCTCTCCTCGCGCATAGCGTTTTTTAAGTATCTGCAGAGGATTTTCATTATCTTTATTGTCATTAGTACTATTGCCAAACTCCGATTTTACGGCGTATATGATTAGTAGTATCAATATGACCCAGAAAATCCACATAAATCCTTCTCCAAACCTTACTGAGTTATTGGGGTGGATACTCTGAATAATGTGGCGCATCACCCGCTTCACAGGACCATTCTGCCCGTGAATCCCAAAATATATGTCCTTGCGGATGTATAGGTGGATTATTATCTAATGATCCTGCAGGAATCAAAACCGCGTCCAGTTCCGGTACTACCCTGGGCATTGGACTACCGCATTTGTTACAGAAACAATTATAGTACCGTTCAGCTTCAGGTACTTTATATTTAACCAGCAAATCTTCGCCCTGAAGCCAGGTGATACTGGTAACG
>Ga0209633_10001256_pt1 | contig 26761 bp, 28 predicted proteins | sample Cruoilmetagenom1_FD_187290 | JGI IMG/M metagenome (GOLD analysis project Ga0209633, IMG submission 187290) | Oil polluted marine microbial communities from Coal Oil Point, Santa Barbara, California, USA - Sample 1 (SPAdes) (version 2) | ecosystem: Environmental > Aquatic > Marine > Oil seeps ...
CGGCCCCTGGTTGCCCTGTGGCCGGCGAAATGCCCGGCTGGGTGGCGGATGCGATTGAACCCCTGCCCGGTGTGAAAACCGTCGACGTGCAGTTGGTTTGGGAACCGCAATGGGGCATGGACATGATGTCTGACGAGGCGCGTTTGGAACTCGGCTTTATGTAAATTGCTGATTGCGCGACATTTATGTCGTGTTCAGCATTGCGCGTCGAATTTGCCTTGCCTACCTTTGCGTTAACGACAGTCAAAGGATCAGTATTATGCCCATCAAAACCACCTGCATCGGTGCCTTTCCCAAGCCGGATTACGTACCGATCAAGGATTGGTTCAAGGTGGTCCCGACGGATGCGGATTACAATTCCGATGTGATCGACAATTGGTCAGATGATCCCAAACACGAACCACTGTTTGCCCGCGCCACCCAAGAGGCGGTCCAGACCCAAGTGGATTGCGGCATCGACATTCCCACCGATGGCGAACAACGGCGCGAAAACTATGTGCATTACCAATGTCGCTATATGGGGGGCTTTGATTTCAAAACCCTTGAGCGGCGGGTGCTGCGCAATGGCGCGTATGAATCTGATCTGCCGGCTGTGCGCAGCAAAATCAGCGCCGGGCAATCCGTGCTCCCGCGTGATTATAAACAAGCACAAGGCTTTACCGAACGCCCCGTCAAAATCACCATCCCCGGCCCGATGACCATTATTGGCACGGTCGCGGACTGTTTTTACAACGATGACAAATCCCTGGCCTTTGATCTGGCGGACGCACTGAACCGTGAGGTACTGGCCTTGGCGGATGCCGGTTGCCTCCATATCCAAGTGGACGAGCCACTGTTTGCGCGCAAACCCGATGATGCAATGGCGTTTGGCGTCGAGGCGTTGGAACGCGTGTTCCACGGCATGCCCGACCACGTTGTGCGCACCGCCCACATGTGTTGCGGCTATCCCAACCACATTGACGAGCCGGACTATCCAAAGGCCGATCACAACGTTTATCATCAGCTGGTCACCGCGCTGGACGGCAAGATTGACGCGCTTTCGATTGAAGACTGTCATTGTCAATCTGACCTGTCCCTTTTCGAAAAATTTACAAAAACCACGGCCATTGTCGGGTTTGTCGACATTGCCGTTAGCCAGATCGAAGCGGTGGATCAAATTGTCGCCCGCATGCGCGAGGTTCTGACGGTTCTGCCGGCTGAACGCCTAATGGCAGCACCCGATTGTGGTCTGGGCCATCTGACATTGGAACAAACCCGCATCAAGTTGACCAATATGTGTAAGGCTGCTGCACAGGTTTAATACACCTGATGCTTGAGATCATATGCCAGCTCCCCTATATGTAAGGGGCAAACAGGAGACATACTATGTTCGGCATCCCCGGCAAACAGGCGGTCAGCATGACCCCGAAAGCGATCAAACAGATCTCAAGTCTTATGGCCAAAGACGGTCATCAGGGCTTGCGTATTGGCGTCAAAAAGGGCGGCTGTGCGGGGATGGAATACACCATGGATTTCGTCACCGAGGTTGATCCGCTGGACGAAGTTGTTGAAGATTCCGGTGCCCGTGTGATGATCGCCCCGATGGCGCAGATGTTCCTGTTCGGCACTGAAATCGACTATGAAACCAGCCTGCTGGAAAGCGGTTTCAAGTTCAAAAACCCCAATGTTTCAGAGGCTTGCGGTTGTGGTGAATCCATCAAATTCGCTGAACAGTAAGTGGCGACTGACCCTGAATTCCTGAACCACGCGCTGGATTTATTTTCCGACCTTGGACCTGTGCGCACGGGGCGGATGTTTGGCGGCACCAGCCTCTATATTGACGACGCCATGTTCGCGGTGATCTTTGGCGATGCGCTTTATATGAAAGCCGACAAGCCTTTGGCAGCAGATTATGCCGAGGCCGGTGCAACCCCGTTTGAATACGAAACCAAAAGCGGTATGCGGGTCATTCCCGGCCTTGTATCTTTGCCCGATAGCGCAATGGATGACCCCGAAGAGGCGTTGTTTTGGGCGCGTAAATCCATGATTCCGGCGCAAAAGGCTGCCGTGAAGCGGGCCAAGACTAAGAAAGTCCCGAAATGAGCCTGTCGGAAAATGACATTGAGTTTACCCATGAGGTGTTTGCCCCACTTGGCCCAATCACCAGTCGCAAAATGATGGGCGGCTTGTCGATCTATTGCGACGGGGTGATTTTCGCGATTCTGGATCAATCCGCGACGCTCTACCTGAAGGCCCGCGACGAATTTGCCGCGGAAATGGCGGCGGCAGGGGCGGCGCAATTTGGGGCTGAAACCGGCAAAACCATGTGCTACTGGACCATGCCCGACGATGCGATTGATGACCCCGAAATGGTATTGGATTGGGCAAAACGGGCGCTGCGCGCGTTATAATCGCCGCACATGGCCCATCACGCTTGCCTTAACGCCCGATTTTAGGGCATGTCTTTGCCAACCAACAAAAGGGATGGAACCATGCGTAAAAAATTAGCCGCCGGAAACTGGAAGATGAACGGAACCCTTGGCTCGATGCTGGAAATCGACGCCTTGGCCGAAAAACACCCCGCCCCGACCTGTGATGTGCTGATCTGCCCGCCCGCGACTTTGGTTGCTGCGATGGCGGCGAGCATTGGCGATGGCGTGATCAAGACCGGTGGTCAGGATTGCCACGCCAACACATCAGGCGCCTACACCGGTGATATTTCTGCTGAAATGTTGGCGGATGCGGGGGCCAGTTATGTGTTGGTCGGCCATTCCGAGCGCCGTCAAGATCACAACGAAAGCGACGCAGATGTGCGCAGCAAGGCCAAAGCTGGCATGGGGGCTGGATTGGTGGTGGTTGTTTGCTGTGGCGAAACGGACGATCAACGCGTGGCAGGCGATACTTTGGATGTAATCTCGGCGCAATTGACGGCTTCGATCCCGGATGGTTCCACGGCTGAAAACCTTGTTGTGGCCTATGAGCCAATCTGGGCCATCGGCACGGGCAAGGTGCCAACGCTTGCGCAAATCGGCGAAGTGCATGATGCGATCCGCGCGTTGCTGGAAAACCGGTTCGGCGATGACGTCGGTCAATCGGTGCGTTTGCTTTATGGTGGCTCGGTTAAGGCGAGCAATGCGGATGATATCTTTGCGGTGCCCAATGTGGACGGCGCGCTTGTTGGTGGGGCATCGCTGAAGGCTGATGACTTTAGCGGCATCATTACGGCGCTCGAAAACAGCTAAATCCAAGTGGTGAATTTGGCGTTCAGACGTGGTGCAATTTCCGCGTCTGAACGATTCTACTATTCCGGAATAGTAGAATCGTTCGGTTCAGCAATAATCACAACAGAAACAACAGGTTTCACAGCCATATTTATGTGGTATTACCCCCCTAATTCGTGATTTCCTGAACCCCCATCACTGCGTTTGGCAACACTGTTGAAATCCACGGGATATAGGTGATCATAATCAGGAACACGAACAGAACGGCCAGGAATGGCAGCGCCGCCTTTACGACCCGCATCATCGGCATTCCGGCCACGCCAGAGGTCACAAACAGGTTCAAGCCAACCGGCGGGGTGATCATGCCTATTTCCATGTTCACCACCATGATGATGCCCAAATGGATCGGGTCGATCCCCAGTTTCATGGCAATCGGAAACACCAATGGCGCAACGATCACCAACAGGCCTGAGGGCTCCATGAATTGCCCCCCGATCAGCAAGATAACGTTCACAACGACCAAAAACATAACAGGCCCAAATCCAGCCGACAGCATCGCATTAGCGACCTGTTGCGGGATCTGCTCGTCCGTTAACACGTGCTTCAGGATCAGCGCATTGGCGATCACGAACATCAAGGTGATGGTCAGCTTACCCGCATCCAGCAATGTGCGCTGGGTGTCGTGGTGGAACATCGCCGTCAACAAGGCTTGTGGTTTATTTAACAGGCTGGATTTCCCCTGCCCGTCGCACGCGGCCAGCGGCCCCATATCGCGGTACACGAAGCTGGCGATGATGAAGGCATAGATTGAGGCCACAGCAGCGGCTTCGGTCGGCGTGAAAATTGCCGGGGTCAGACCAGGAATACCGTAAATCCCGACCATGATAATCACGATCAGCATCAGTCCCCAAAACGCGTCCCCAAAGGCTCGCGCGATTTCGCCCCATCCAGCCCATTCGCCGGCTGGCATGTTCTTGACCCGCGCCATCACATAGATGGCGATCATCAGCATCAACCCCGCCAAAATGCCCGGAATGACGCCCGCAAGGAACATCCGGCCAACGGAAACCTCGACGGCTGCGGCGTAAACCACCATCACGATAGAGGGCGGGATCAGGATTCCCAAGGTGCCCGCGTTACAGATCACACCTGCAGCGAAATCTTTAGTATAACCCGCCTTGGTCATGGCAGCGATCACGATCGAGCCGATGGCCACAACGGTGGCGGGGGATGACCCCGACAGGGCCGCGAACATCATACAGGCAAACACGCCCGCAATCGCCAAACCGCCGCGAAAATGGCCTACACATGCGATGGAAAACCGGATGATGCGTTCCGCCACACCGCCGGTCGACATAAAGGACGAGGCCAGAATGAAAAACGGGATCGCCAGCAAAGTGGCGTGGCCTTCAAAGGCGGAAAACAGGGTTTGGGCAACAGAAGCCAGAGATGAGTCTGAAAAGATCAACAAGAACAGGACCGAGCTCATGCCCAGCGACACTGCGATTGGCACGCCGATCATCATCAGACCGACCACCATGGCGAAAAGCAAAGCGACGGTCATTGGGCGGTCCCCTGATTTGATTGGCGCATTTCTGCGAGTTCGTCTTCGACTTCGTGGCTCGCGATGATGCAATCCACCTCGCCTTTCCAGATCGCGATTGCGACTTGGACAAAGCGAAACAACAACAGCGCCATTGAAATCGGCAGCACCATATAAGGGACCATGCGCGGCAGTTTTTCGTATGCCGTGCCGTCGTTAAACACGTCCGCCATCCAGTTTAAAAACACAGGGTGCGGGATGTCATTGGTTTCAAACCAGCCCTGCCCGCGGAATTTTTCCTGAAACCCTGTCGGGAACCAATGGCCTTCGGTGCGGGGCAGATTGGCAAAGTTGGCCCAGTAATCCCATGCGCCCTTAAGCAACAGAAAAGAAAAGACAATACAGACGGCAACAGCCATCAACGCAAAGATACGGCGCATCGGTTTTGACAAGATGTTGATCACCGCATCAACCCCCAAATGGGTGCCCTTTTTAACCGCGTAAGGCGCGCCAAGCAGCACCAACCACCCGAACAAAAACACAGTGAGCTCTAGCGCCCACAGAATGTTAGAATTAAAAACGTAGCGCGCAATTACATTTGCAAATGTCAGCAACGTCATGATCCCGAGGATGGTCGCGATCAGCGTTTCCTCGATGCGGTCAATGCTGCTTGATTTTGGATGCTCTGGCATCACAATCCCCCCTATCGTCCAAGGTCGCGCCCGAAACGAGACCAAAATGCGCGCGGCCCTCTTGGCGGGGCCACGCGCGCTATCTTAGGTCATCAACTTACATTTTTCCGTTGATGGCTTGTGCCGCGTCGATCGCATCTTGACCAACGTCGCCAACGAATTTGTCCCAAACAGGCATCATCGCATCAACCCAAACTTGACGCTGGGCTGCATCCAGCGTGCGGATGGTGCCGCCCGCATCGATGATGGATTGTCTCGCGGCCTCATTTACGGCGAATGCTTCGGCGTTCCGTGTTGCGGTGACTTCTTTTATGATCGTCAAAAGTTGGTCACGCACGTCAGCATCAAGGCTTTCCAGCCAGTCAACATTGGTCACAACAAGGTAATCAACGATGCCGTGGTTGGTTTCTGTGATGCCGTCCTGGACCTCAAAGAATTTTTTGCCGAAAATGTTGGACCACGTGTTTTCCTGACCGTCAACAACACCTTGTTGCAGACTGCCGTAGACCTCGGCAAAGGCCATTTTCTGGGGCGAGCCGCCGATGGCTTCCATTTGAGCAACCAAAACATCCGATGACTGCACGCGGAATTTCAGACCGTTGGCGTCTGTTGGGACGATCAGCGGTTTGTTGGCGGACAGTTGTTTCAGACCATTGTGCCAAAACGCCAAACCTTGCAGGCCGCGGTTTTGCATTGAATCAAGCAACGCTTGGCCCGCTTCGCCGGTTTGGAATGTGTCGACAGCGTCCATGCTTGAGAACATGAATGGCAGGTCAAACAAACGGAATTTTTTGGTGAATTTTTCGAACTTGGACAAGGATGGAGCGGCCAGTTGGACGTCGCCTTGCAGCATGGCTTCTAGAACTTTGTTGTCATCATAAAGTGTGGAGTTCGGGTAAACTTCCATGCAGGCCTTGCCGTTCATTTCGGCGTTCACACGCTCAGCCAGCAATGTGGCAGCGATCCCCTTGGGGTGCTTGTCCGTGTTGGTGACATGGGCGAATTTGATAACAACTTCACCGTCTTCGCAGGATGCGCTGGCGGCTTGAGCTGTAAAGGATAGAGCCACGGCGGTGGCGGCAGCTGTGAATAATTTCATTAGGGTTTCCTCCCGAGTAATTGAAACGATGTATTCATGTATGCCCAAATCACAGGCACGCCCCGCGATCAGACCCCAGCACAATCCTTGGCTCAATGGGAAAACTCACATCAGTGTGAAGACAGCATTTTGCTTTCGTCCCAAATGGTTAAAGCAGGTGTGACTATAGAATCAGCAATCAGGTGGCGGGTTTCCACACAGGCCAAAGGTCGATCTGTGTGGCTTTCCGCACAGACCTAGCGATATCCTTCGGGGCGAATCTCGTATTTGGCCAACTTGTCGTAAAAGGTTTTGCGCGGCAGCTTTAGTCCGCGCGCGGCCTCGGTGGCATTGCCGCCATACCGACGCAGGGCCTCGGACAACAAAGAGCGCTCGACCTGGGCCAATTGTTCATTCAGGCCCAATTCGGCTTCTTCTTCCCCCTCGCCCAAACCCATTGCAAATCGCATCGCTGCGTTCATTAAGGCGCGCGCATTACCGGGCCATTCCTGTGCCATCAAGCGGGCAATCAGCGCAGGTGTTATGTCGGGGGGCGTTAGCGCGGCCTGCTCGCAGGCGATCGCCACATAATGGCGAAACAGCACGGGGATGTCTTCGGGGCGCTCGCGCAGGCTGGGAATGCGTACACTCGTGACGGCCAACTTGTAGTATAAGTCATGGTTGAACCGCCCCGCAGCCACCTCTTGTGCCAAATCAGCATAGCTACCAGCCAAAACGCGGGTACCGCTGCTGGCCTCTAGGCTCTCCAATAACGCGAACTGCACCGAAGGCGATAAAGCCGCCACCTCATCCAAGAACAAGCTGCCCCCATCAGCCCCCTTTAGGGCTTGGGCCAAACTGTCAGTAGAAAGCGAGGCCGCAGCGGTTTTGACAAACGGTCCATTTGCGAGTTGCGACAACAGATGGATGACTTCGGCAACTTTGGAGGTGCCTGAGCCAGGTGCCCCCGAAATCAGCACCTCGGCTCCGGTGCGCGCCACGGCCCGCGCATTGTTGCGCAATTCTTCGGATTGGGCCGAGGTTCCAAACACCATCCGCGCCGCTGCATCGCCGGTTTCCAACTGCTGTTTCAACTGGCGGTTTTCCAACACCAAGGCCCGGTTTTTTTGAGCGCGTTCAACCACCGCCAACAATTCTTTCAGGGCGCATGGTTTTTCAAGAAAATCAAAGGCGCCGGCACTGATGCCTTTGACGGCCATCGGGATATCACCCTCGCCGGTCAGCAGGATCACCGGCAGACCGCTATCAATGCTGCGCACGTAATCCAGCAGGGCAAAGCCGTCCTTGCCGGGCATTCGGATGTCGCTGACCACGACGCCATCGAAATCAGGGCTAATGTGGTCCTTGGCCTCGATATAGCTGCCCGCAAGGATCGGTGACATCTCGGCCAACTCCAGCGTTTGACCAAGGGCTTCGCGCACATGGGCGTCGTCGTCGACCAGTAAAACCTGCGTTGTCATGCCGCTTTCTCCATCACTGTCCGGGCCAGTTCAACCGTGAACACCGCCCCGCCCTCGGGGTGGTTTCGGCCGCGAATATCGCCACCGAAACTCTGCACCAATCCATAAGAAATGGACAGGCCCAAGCCCAACCCGTCGGCTTTGCCAACCGCTTTTGTGGTGTAATAGGGATCAAAAATTTTCTCGGGCGACTCGATACCAGGCCCCGTGTCGCGCACCCGCAGATGGGCCTTGTCCCGATCCGCCTTAATGGCAATTTCGATGCACCGTTCTGAACTGCCTTCCATCGCGTCAATGGCGTTGGAAATCAGGTTGACCAGTACTTGTTGCAAGCGCACCTCGCCGCCTCGCACGAACACCGGCGCGGTTGGGGTTTGCCATGTGAGCGTGACCTTGTCGGCCAAGAACCGCGCCTCGGACATCTCCAACACGGCCTCGACCACGGCGACGATATCGACGTCTGACATCGGTTCGGATTCCTGTTTGGCGAAGGCGCGAAAGTTGCTGATGATACGGCCCATGCGCCGCGCTAATTCGGAAATCCGTGCAAGGTTCTTACCCGCCACGTCGATTTTGCCGCGCTCAAGAAAGGTTTCAGCGTTCTCGGCGAACGAGCGAATAGCCATCAAGGGTTGGTTCAATTCGTGGCTGATGCCAGCCGACATTTGCCCCAGCGCCGACAGTTTTCCGGCCTGCACCAATTCGGCTTGGGCTTGACGTAACTCCTGAGTGCGCTCGTTCACGCGGGTTTCGAGTTCGGATTTGGCTTTGGCTTCTATTTGCAGCTGTGTGGCCAGCGCGCGGCGACGCTCGGTCACCCAAAACAGGATCGCGCCAAAGGCCAGCAAGAGTGCCGCCACTGTGGCCGCTTGCAACCATGCCAAACGCTGGGCTGGGGCCGTGTCCAACAGGGTTTCACCCGTCATGCCGATGATTGGCAAGGGTTGAACCAGGTGGAGAGCTTGTTGCGGGATGTAGGGGCCAGAGTTCAGCGACCAGACCTTGTGGCCATTGAACATGCGCACGCTGTCGGGACCGAAACCACCCGTTTGGGTGCGACTGCGTAACACCAGTTCCGAACGGTTGGCGACAAAGATCACATTATCCGCGTCGGTGAAAAACACGGCGTGCGGATCGCCGCGCCAATCGGATTCTTCGATCGCCTCCATGTCGACCGCCACGACCACTGCGCCAAGCGCCTTTTCGCCCTCCAATATCGGGGCGGCGAAATAGAAGGCGCGCCGATTGGTGCCGGAGATACGGGCATGGGCCGTGCCCAATGCGCCACGCATGGCGCGCTCATAGTGGGGGTGGCCCTTCAGCGGTGTGATGGTTTGTGGCGTGGATGAGGCCAGCACCATGCCATTCGTTGAAGCCAACAGGATTTCAACCGCGCCGGTTTTATCGGCGGCTGTCAGCAAGACGTCCGAGGCTTGTGTGGCTGCGCCCTGCCCTTTGGCAAGATTTACCATTTGGGGGTGATCGGCCATCAACACTGCAACTTGGCGAAAGCGTTGCAATTGCCCAACCAAACGATCCGAGGCCAGTGACAGGTCGGCCTGCCCTCGCGCCGCCAATTGGCTAAGGGCTGCAGAATAGGCCAACCAGCCCGCTCCACCCGCCAAGCCAATGACAACGAGTAAAAACAATCCAAGGGCTGCGGCGCGATATGTGGAAAAACCGATCATTGCGACGGATTGTAAAAAGCTGTGCTTGCAAAGGCCATCCCCTTTGGTGAAAATCACCAAATGCAAATCGTTCACCAATGCCCGACTGACCCCGATTTTGTTCAAAACCCCTATCCGTTTTATGCGCAATTGCGCGCACTCGAGGGGGAGTTGGTCTGGTGGGACGACTATGGCATGGCATGTGCTGCGGGCTTTGATGCGGTGAATGCGATCCTGCGGGATCGGCGGTTTGGCCGTGAAATACCGGCAGATTTGGCAAAACCTGTGCCCGAACGGCTGAAGGCGTTCTACAATATCGAGGCGCATTCGATGTTGGAGCTGAATCCGCCGCGGCACACGCGGTTGCGATCCTTGGTGTTGCGGGCGTTTACGTCGCGCCGGATCAAGGCACTGGCGCCTGAAATTGAGGCGCTGTGTCATGACTTGATTGACGGATTTCCCGCAGGCGAAGTGGATTTGCTGGCCACTTATGCGCAAAAACTGCCCGTGATCATCATTGCGCGCCTATTGGGGGTGCCCGAGGCGATGGCGGATCAATTGCTGGTTTGGTCCAACGCGATGGTTATGATGTATCAGGCCGGACGCAGTTTTGCCGACGAGGATGCAGCCGTGGCAGCCAGCGCCGCTTTTGCCGACTTTATGCACGGCTATGTCACGCAACGGCGCAATACGCCCGCCGATGATTTGATCAGCCATTTGATTGCCGCTGAAGAGGATGGCGAAAAACTGTCGTCAGATGAGTTGATTACCACATGCATTTTGCTGCTGAACGCAGGGCATGAGGCGACGGTACACAGCATGGGAAATGGCGTTAAGGCCTTATTGGAGAACAAGGTGCCGGTGTCGGCGCTGGCTGCGGAGGGGATAGATGAAGCCGTGGAGGAAATCATGCGTTATGATCCGCCTTTGCATATTTTCACCCGTATCGCGACCGAGGATTTGGAGCTGTTTGGCCACAAGATTGAACGCGGTCAAACTGTCGGCTGTTTGTTGGCCAGTGCCAATCGTGACCCTGCGGCCTATGAGGACGCCGATTTGTTCAAGCCTGCGCGTTTGATCAAAGCCAATACTTCGTTTGGGGGTGGGTTGCATTTTTGTGTCGGGGCCCCGCTGGCGCGGCTGGAGTTACAGATCGCACTGCCAATCCTGTTTGCGCGTTGTCCGGCGTTGCGATTGGTAGAAACGCCGCGTTATGGCGATGTCTATCATTTCCACGGGTTGGAACGGTTGGATGTTGCCTATTAGGATTGTGCCGCGGCGCAGGTATTTAAGACAGGAAGCAGGGGCGGGTTTGCGTCTGGACCCGCTTGGGACAACAGCTTATAGCATTGCCAAATCATGCCGCTTTTTGAAATGCGGTTTTTGTATTGTTAAGGATGAATGATCATGTCGGATGCGCCGAAAAAACCTGCACTGCCCAATGCCCAAACTGTGACCGAGGTAAAGCACTGGACGGATCGTTTGTTTTCGTTCCGTGTAACCCGTCCGCAGTCGTTGCGGTTTCGCTCGGGCGAGTTTGTGATGATCGGGTTGATGGGGGACAATGACAAGCCGTTGTTGCGGGCCTATTCTATTGCGTCGCCCAGTTGGGACGAGGAACTGGAGTTTTACTCGATCAAGGTTCAAGACGGCCCGCTGACGTCAAAGCTGCAACATATCAAGGTTGGGGACGAGATTATTCTGCGCCCCAAACCTGTTGGCACATTGGTGCATGACGCGCTGCTGCCGGGCAAACGGTTGTGGTTTTTCGCCACAGGCACAGGCATTGCACCCTTTGCGTCATTGATGCGTGAACCAGAGACCTATGAGAACTACGACGAGGTTATCATGTGCCACACCTGTCGCGATGTGGCCGAGTTGGACTATGGTCGCGAGCTGGTTGAGAGCCTGGCGGATGATCCATTGATTGGCGAGATGGTCGGTGGCAAGCTGCGCTATTTCCCGACCACCACCCGCGAGGAAAGCCCTGTAATGGGCCGGATCACCACAAAACTGGAGGACGGCAGCCTGTTTGAGGCGTTGAACGTACCGCCGATTTGTGCCGAAAATGACCGCGCCATGGTTTGTGGCTCGATTGGGTTGAACATGGATTTGAAGCGCATTTTGGAAGGCTTTGGTCTGGAGGAAGGGGCCAATTCAAAGCCTGCAGAATATGTGGTCGAAAAAGCCTTTGTCGATTAAGGGCGATTGCAACTGGGACTATTGATCCCACACGGTTGTTTCATCTATCGCAAATAAAAAATGCCGCGCAAGTGAACCTTGCGCGGCATTTTGTTTCGTAAGCGTGAAGCGTTGGGGTTAGAGACCCAGCGCGCCTTTGACTTGGTCAATCGCGGCTTTGATCAATTCAGGATTGTCACCTGCTTTTTCGATCGCGGCTTTCAGCATAGTCTTCTTAGCCAGCCCCAAGTCGGAACCGTCAACCATTTCGCTAACTTTGGCAGCGTCAAAGCCTTCGGCGCTCAAAAGTGTGTCAGCCATCGAGGCTGGAGCAGCGGCAGCTTCTGCTTCGGCTGTTGCAGCAGCTTCAGCAGCGGCCTCAGCGGCGGCGGCTTCTGTTGCGGCGGCAGCTTCAGCAGCGGCTTCAGCGGCGGCAGCTTCTGTTGCGGCGGCAGCTTCAGCAGCGGCTTCAGCAGCAGCGGCTTCGGTTGCGGCGGCGGCTTCAGCAGCGGCTTCGGTTGCGGCGGCGGCTTCAGCGGCAGCAGCTTCGGCGGCTTCGGTCGCGGCGGCGGCAGCCTCGGCAGCGGCGGCCTCGGTGGCAGCAGCAGCTTCGGCAGCGGCGGCTTCAGCGGCAGCAGCGACTTCAGCGGCTTTTGCAGCGGCAGCTTCTTCAGCGGCTTTTGCTGTATCAGCCACATCGCTGGCGGCCTCTGTTGTTGCTTCGGCAGCGCTGTCAACGACATCGCCCATGTCTTTATCTTGTGCGTAGAAATACGCGCCGATGCCCGCAGCGATTAGCAATGCGGCAATGATCCATGTTTTGTTCATCTTGTTCACCCTTTAAAAATTCTGTTGGGGATTCCCCCCAAGACTGTCGCGGATATGACAGATGTAACTGCCGGATTAAAGCGTACTTTGGCCATTAACGCGCTTTATTGCCGATGGAATGGTGATAAACACCTTGTAAGCGCCGCCCAACCCGCCTATTTTTCGCAAATACATAGCTATTCACAATCAAAGGATCAAAGTTATAGCCCGCAGACCTCACAATGCCCCGCCTCAGCGCGACACCGGCCCTCGTGTAAACGAACGCATCACCTCCAACGAAATCCGCCTGATCGGCGCCGACGGCGAAAACGCAGGGGTTGTGACCCCGGCGCGTGCTATGGAAATGGCTGACGAAGCTGGTCTTGATCTGGTTGAGATTTCACCAAACGCCAACCCGCCCGTTTGCAAGATCATGGATTTCGGCAAGTTCAAGTATGAGCAGCAAAAACGTGAATCCGAAGCGCGCAAAAAGCAAAAGATCATCGAAGTCAAAGAGGTCAAGTTCCGCCCAAACACGGACACCAATGACTATGATGTGAAAATGCGTAATGTTTTCAAGTTTCTGGGCAACGGCGACAAGGTAAAAATTTCCTTGCGGTTTCGGGGGCGTGAAATGGCGCACCTTAACTTGGGCCGTGAATTGCTGGAACGGATTGCCGAAGACGTCAAAGACGCTGGCAAGATCGAAAGCATGCCCAAGATGGAAGGTCGTCAGATGATCATGATGATCGGTCAGATACCCAAGTAACCCGCTGACACATGAATTTCCCAAAGCCCTCGCAATTTGCGGGGGCTTTTTGGTTTAGGGGCGACCTGCAACCCTGCGGTCCCCGTTCAGCCATTTCCATGCATCCGGAATGTCAAAGGCCAGTGACACGCCGTTCACAACCAGTAACACCCATAGTGGCAGGGCACGAAAGCTGTGCCAGATGTCCAGGATCAATGTCATTTATGGGGTTCCCTTTTGTCGATACCACTTTGCGCGGTGAACCTATGGCGTCAATGGCCGCTCCGAGCTTAATCCGCCAGTTCTTTAAATGGAGTCCAATGTCGGCTATTGAGGTATGAATTCCAGCCAACCTGCTGCCCCAGCAACGGCATTAAAACCTAAGAACAATCCTAACGCGATGAGCCAGTGAATGAGGGTCTTGCGACGTTTTCCCTCTCTTGGAAACCAACTGAAATTACGCAGCCAACCGAGAATGACGTCCATAAACATAAGTGCGAATAGGAAGTGGCGAAAAAACAGGTAGAAAAACAAGATTGCGAGTATGATACCAGCTGCGGCATTCGTAGGAACGATTTCCCAACCACTGCCGTTGGTTGAGGTGGTAAATGTGCTTTCCATCTGTCCGGCCCTTTTGTCTCTTTTCTAACTGAACGACCCGCCGTGACAAGCGCAAAGAGACCAGCTCATTTTCGGGAACCCGGCATTCAACCCGCGACAACAAACGCTAATAAAATCCGCGAGCAGGTCCTAACGGAATGTCGCGCCCGCATTTTCACACAATACCACCTTACACCAGCGGCTTTCGCAAGCATTCGGTCAGTTGCGCCATAATCGAGATCGCAATCTCAGCCGGAGATTTACCACCGATGTTTAGGCCGACAGGTGCATGGATACGGGCGATTTGTACAGGGGTAAAGCCTGCTGCCTCAAGGCGCGCCACCCGTTTGGCATGGGTTCGTGTGGAGCCCAGCGCACCGATGTAAAACACATCAGAGCCCAGCGCGGTGATCAGGGCGGGATCATCAATCTTGGGATCATGTGACAGGGTGACGACGGCGGTGCGCGTGTCCAGCCCAATAGCGGCGAGGGCCTCATCCGGCCAGTCATCAACGATCTTTTGGTCGGGGAACCGCGCCTGCGAGCCAAAGGCGCTGCGCGGGTCAACCAGCACTGGGTCATACCCCGCCAGCCGCGCCATCATCAACAGGGGTTGGGCAATATGCACCGCCCCCACCACGATCAGTTTAAGCGGCGGATTGTGGATGGCGACAAAGGTATCGTCTTCAAAGCCGGATTTATCAGCGGAAAAACGATCTGCGTAATCGCTGGCCACGCCCAGCGCGCGGGTCTGTGTTACAGGGTTGACCACATAGGCAATCGGCACCCTGCCTGCGCGTGCCGCGACCAGTTTGGTCAGCATGTCCACGGGCAGCACCGCGCCGACGGGTTCCAGCATCACCGTGATGCGCCCGCCACAGGCCAGACCTGCGGCAAAGGCGTCGTCATCCGTGACCCCATATTCCAACATCCGTGGCTTGCCATCCTTCAGAGCGTCCTGCGCTTCAATGATCACAGCCCCTTCAACACAGCCACCGGAAACTGATCCGGCGATTTCGCCATCCCCCGCAATCACCAGTTGACTGCCGACAGGGCGCGGGGCCGAACCCCATGTTTGCACCACAGTGGCCAACACCGCCCCGCGCCCGGCGCGATGCCATGCAAGGGCAGTTTCAGGCATATCATCAAATTTTTGCGACATTAAGAGCGTTTGATCCTTAGGGTGAAGCAATTGTTGGTGGCTGATCTGGCATCAACATAGGCAACCTTTGGATCAGATAACAAGTGCTTGGCATAGGCGTCGACCGCTTTGGTTGAGGTGATTTGCCCGGTGCCATAGATAATCCGGTTGTCTGCGCCGTAAGCTTTGAGCAAACACTCTTTGCGACCGGCCAGCACCGGTGGCATCCCCTCCCTCTCATAGGGGGCGCAGTCCGCGCATAGAAAGATCGGGCCGGTTTCGGCGTAAGGTTGCAACTCAGGGAACGGGCATGCCGCCGCGGTCAACATCGGCGCATCCTTTGGGATGTCACACAGGCAATAGCGACAGGGCAGACCACTGCCATCAGAAATCGTTTGCTCGGCTTCGTTGCCATAGGCGTCTGGCCCCCCTTTACGGATGCTGGCAACCCAATCTGTATCATAGGGAATGTAGTTCAGTTTCATGTCATATCCTTTTCATAGTATAAAAGAACATTGCACTTTGGGATATTCGCAATGCGACCCGTTTCCTGCGCTAAAGCATGCCTCCCCTCCGGAAACTCCCCCAGACCGTGATGCCATGAGATGATTTTCCCATCCGTTAGGGCTGCATTCTTGGCAAACAACAGAAATCACCTTGCACCCTCACCTCCAAATTGCTTTAAGTATAAAGGAAAAGTATTGTCCGGAGACACATCACATGACTGCATCATCGCCCAAACCCGTTCTGAAAGCCAAAGACGCCCCCGACCTGACACGCTTTGACTGGGAGGATGCACTCCGTATGGAGAGCCAACTTACCGAAGATGAACGCATGTTGCGCGATGGCGCACGGGAGTTTTCGCAATCGGTGTTGCAACCCAAAGTGATCGACGCCTTTCGCGATGAAGTGACCGATGCTGACATTTTCAAGAAAATGGGCGATTCTGGCCTGTTGGGTCTAACCCTCCCCGAGGAATACGGCGGGTTGGGGGCCAGCTATGTAACCTATGGTCTGGTGGCCCGCGAGGTCGAGCGCGTTGACAGTGGTTATCGCTCTATGATGTCGGTGCAAAGCTCGCTGGTGATGTACCCGATCTACGCCTATGGCTCGGAAGAGCAGCGCATGAAGTATTTGCCGGGCTTGGCAGCGGGCAACTTGATTGGGTGCTTTGGTCTGACAGAACCTGACGCCGGATCCGACCCTGGTGGCATGAAAACCCGCGCTGAAAAGACTGCGACGGGGTATAAAATTACGGGTTCCAAGATGTGGATATCCAACAGCCCGATTGCCGATGTGTTCGTGATCTGGGCCAAGTCCGAAGCACACGGCGGCAAAATCCGCGGGTTCGTTCTGGAAAAAGGCATGAAGGGTCTGTCCGCGCCGAAAATTGGCGGCAAGCTGAGCTTGCGAGCCTCAATCACCGGTGAGATCGTCATGGACGGGGTTGAAGTTGGCGAGGACGCCTTGCTGCCCAATGTTGAGGGTCTAAAGGGGCCGTTCGGCTGTTTGAACCGCGCGCGTTACGGCATTGCTTGGGGCGTTTTGGGCGCTGCCGAGTTCTGCTGGCATGCCGCGCGTCAATATGGCTTGGATCGCCAGCAGTTCAACAAACCGCTGGCTGGCACACAGCTGTTCCAGAAAAAACTGGCCGATATGCAGACCGAGATCACGCTGGGTCTACAGGCCTGTTTGCAGGTGGGTCGTTTGATGGACGAGGCCCAAGCCGCACCTGAAATGATCAGCCTGATCAAACGCAACAACTGTGGAAAAGCGCTGGATATTGCCCGCATGAGCCGCGATATGCACGGCGGCAACGGGATTTCCGAGGATTTCCAGATCATGCGCCATATGGTGAACCTTGAGACCGTCAACACCTATGAGGGCGCGCATGATGTGCATGCGCTGATCTTGGGGCGTGCGCAAACAGGCCTTCAGGCCTTTTATTAGGAGCCTGAAATGATTGCGACGGTATCCTTGTTATTGTTGTTCGCACTGCCACCACCGGTTCAGCCCGTTTTGATTGTTCTGGCATTGTCCTAACAGCGCCTGAAGGAAGGTACAGTTTCATGCAAGCAAGCCCAGGTCTTGCCCTTATTGTTCTTACGGTGGTGCCAACCCCGTTTCTGCTGCCTGTCATGGTAGGACTCGCCACCGCAAACTTGATGGCGGGGAACTAAACCATGCCTTTTGATCTCTGGTTCACATTCGCGGCTGCCACCTTTGTGATTTTGGTCATTCCCGGCCCAACGATCTTGTTGGTGATCTCTTATGCCCTGACGCAAGGTCGCCGTGTTGCGGTGGCAACGGCATTGGGTGTGGCGTTTGGCGATGCGGTTGCAGTCGGCGCCTCGATGGCAGGTCTTGGCGCGATCATGCAGACCTCGGCATTGGCATTTACAGTGCTAAAATGGATTGGGGCCGCCTATCTGGTTTATTTAGGCATTAAACTGCTGCGCAGCCCACCCCATCTGGCGGATTTGTCCACACCGACGCAGACCCCTGCCAGACATATCTTTGGCCATGCTGCCCTGGTGACGGCGCTGAACCCCAAGGGCATTATCTTTATCATCGCCTTTGTGCCACAGTTTCTTAGCCCAGCCTTGCCTGCGATGCCGCAATTTCTGACTATGGCCGTGACATTCGTTGCTATGGGGGCGATCAACGCGCTGGCCTATGCGTTGTTAGCGGACCAGTTGCGCCAACGTATTCGCCGCCCGTCCGTCTTGACCGTGATGAACCGCGTCGGTGGTGCAGCCTTAATAACCATGGGTGTGGTGACGGCCACGATGAAGCGCGGCTAAAGGTGTGGGGCGCCCTTACCAAATGGCGTTATCAACCCCAAAATAATAGGCGTTGAAATCATCCAGACTGACTCCCTCAAAGGTAATGCTATCGCCGGTGCCCATCTCTAGTAGAATACCCGTTTGGCTATTGCTCACTTCATATACAGGACCGCTCCAAAACACCGACCCGACCAACCGAAGAAAATGGAAATCAATGAGACCTTCGATCAGAACTCTGTCCTGCCCCAGTTCAAAATCTGTAATCACAATATCAGACACCGCATCTATCGCCGTATTGTAAAATTCAAAGGTATCCGCCCCCGCCCCACCGGTTAACCTGTGATCGACACCCTCCTGTAAATTCGCCGCAATCCAGTCCGAACCTGTCCCGCCATCCACCTCACTGGTGTCACGACCGACCAAAATGAAATCATCCCCTGCATCGCCTGTGATCGTGTTGTGACCTTGGGAACCTTCAATTTGGTCATTACCCGCACCGCCAGAGATCTGATCATTGCCACCTCCGCCGATCAGATAATCATTTCCCGTGCCGCCGAATATTCTGTCATTTCCCGCACCGCCAAAAACAACATCATTGCCGCCGCCACCAGAAAGCACATTGTCGCCAATGTTGCCAAATATGACATCATGTCCACGACCGCCATAAAGCGTATCATTGCCGCCGCCGCCAAACAGATCATCATTTCCGCTTTCGCCATAAATCATATCATCGCCGCCGCCGCCATGTAGAGAATCATTCCCGCGGCCGCCATAAAGTGTGTCGTTGCCCTCACTGCCGGATAAATTGTCATGTCCGCGGCCACCATAAAGCGTGTCGTCACCTTCATTGCCGTGCAGCCCGTCATCGCCCAAACCGCCATAAATTGTATCGTGGCCGTCGCCACCATGCACCCTGTCATTCCCAAACCCGCTATAAAGTGTATCATTACCCCTGCGTCCAAAAACGGCATCATCACCACCGCCAGATATTATTGTGTCATCCCCATTCTCGCCGACAATGGTGTTGTAATCGCCCCCAGCGTCTGCACTATTTTCCACGGTTGATATCGCCTCCTCAATTGGGTCAATCGGGATAGATTTTACCAACACATTCATTTCAATACCGCCGTTCACACTCATTGTTATTCCACTTACAAATACTGCATAATTTGATGCGTTTAATCGGACCATTCGGTTCAAATTAGTAAAAAAGTGTGAATTTTTTGTTGCCGCAATTTTGAGCGCACCTGTGTTCTTGGGCCATTTGGCAATTCGCACCCAAAGGAATCAAAATCACCTGTAAATCGTTAAAGTTCAAAAGGTTGAACGATGATCATCCGCAACATTCAGAAAAGACGTAAAACCGGTGTCGCCTATGCAATTTCAAAACGCAGTTTGGCGCGGCACCGCTGCACAATCGCCCAGAAAAGATTGGACTAGGCGTGGTTTGGTAAACAAAGCCCGTGTATTCAACGGATTATCCACGGATCACGCCTTATCCGCCGCATTTATGGTCGCGCTTGATCAAAATCTTGGCTAAATTAGATGGGATATCTGCTCTGACACAATGCGAATAAAGGCCCCTGGGAATGCAAGACAACAAGACGGCACAGCCAATGGATGCGCAAACACGAGAGTGGCTTGCCGACCTTAATGACGTTGCCGAAGAGCGCGGATATTTTGAGCCCTTGGGCCAAGACCATTTTGCAGTCCTGACAGACGCCGCGCCGACCCTGCTGGTGACCTTTGAAACTATTGATGGCATTCGCAACGACACCGAAGATGAAATGCCGCTTGGCTTTGATCTGGTCTCGGAAAACGGCTGGTCCCATCTGGGTATCATTGCCAATGGCAACACTTGGTTTCGCGACAAGTCGGTTTATGGCTATTTCGACCGACTGGTGGACGACGGGTTCTTTGAGGATTTTGATCAGGTCATTTTCATGGGCTCGGGCATGTGCGGCTATGCAGCGGCTGCGTTTTCCGTTGTGGCCTCTGGCTGCACTGTTTTGGTTTACAACCCCGTTGCAACGCTTGACCCGCGGGTGACCGAGTGGGATCACCGTTTTGGCTCGATGCGGCGTGTATCGTTCACGGACCGGTATGGCTATGCGCCAGATATGATCGACGCTGCGGATCGGGCCTTTGTGTTTTATGATCCCGAGGAAGAGCTGGACGCGATGCATGCCGCCCTGTTCACCCGCCCGCATGTCACCAAAATGCGCACACGTCATCTGGGACGTCATATTTTGCAGGACATGATCCATATGGATATCTTGCAACCGCTGCTGGAAACCGCTGGTAAAGGCGGGGATATCGCGGTCCATTTCAACAGGCTGTTTCGGAACAGGCATGACTACTCGCCCTATTTGCGCCGCTTGTTAATGCGGCTTGAAGATGATGACCGCTGCATGTTGTCGGGACTGTTGTGTCGCAATGTTGTGAACCGCATGAAAGCACCGCGTTTCAGGCGTCGGTTGATCGAGATCGAAAAACAGCTGGATGATGCTGGTCGGGAACTGCCAAAGCTGCACAGTCGCGAAGCTGCTGAATAGAAATTCGGCACCAAAACGCGGTTTTTGGGAACTCTTAGCAATTTATTTATAATTATCATCAACTCTCCCCCTAGTGATCCGTTAGGGGGATATTATGATGCAAAACCAATTACCGGCTGATGAGCTGGCCCATGTCCGTGATGAAATCCGCATGTTGCGCACCCGTGAAGTGGCGTTGCGTAAGTGTTTTACAGAAGACTGCGATGACGGGCTATATGAGGGGTGCGAATTCGATGTGGTCGTGCGGATGCAAAAACGTTGCGTGCTGAACCAAAACCGCCTGCCAGCGGAAATTTTGAACGATCCTCAGTATTTCGACGTCAGATACGCACCAACTGTGCGGGTAAAGCCGCGTTCGCAGCCGCGTTTGCCGATGGACCTTTCCCAGTCCGGTGTCGATGGTCCAGCGGACAATTTCGACGTGATCGAGACTTGGACGTAACCGCCATAGGCGCCAAATTCCGTCGATTTGGCAAATAGGCGTGGCGTGGGGCTGTGGGATTGTGTAATCCAACCCTGTCATGACAAATCAAATCACCCTCACCCGCCCCGACGACTGGCACCTGCATTTGCGCGATGGCGCAATGTTGAACGCCGTATTGCCCGAAACCACCCGCCATTTTGCGCGCGCCATCATCATGCCCAATCTGGTGCCCCCCGTTGTCACCAGCGCGGATGCAGATGCCTACAAGGCGCGGATCATGGAAGCGGTGCCAGAGGGCGCAGATTTCACGCCGTTGATGACGCTCTATTTAACCGAAGACACTGACGCCGATGATGTGGCCGCCGCCCATGCCTCTGGCTTGATATCCGCCGTCAAATTGTACCCGGCGGGCGCGACCACGAACTCGGCCTCCGGTGTGGCCGATTTTGACAAGGTGCGTGGCGTGCTTGAGCGGATGGCCGAGATTGGTCTGCCGCTTTGTGTGCACGGCGAAGTAACCGATGCCGACATCGACATCTTTGATCGCGAGGCCGTGTTTATCGACCGCGTGCTGGACCCGATCCGGCGTAAAACCCCTGATTTGCGTGTGGTGATGGAACATATCACCACGTCCGATGGGGCAGACTATGTGAAAAGCGCCAGTAAAAACCTCGCCGCCACCATCACAACCCATCACCTTGTGATCAACCGCAACGACATTCTGGTCGGCGGCATCAAACCGCATTACTACTGCCTGCCTGTCGCCAAGCGCGAAAGCCACCGTCTGGCCCTGCGCGCTGCTGCGACATCAGGCGATACCCGTTTCTTCCTTGGCACTGACAGCGCCCCCCACACTGACCCAAACAAGCTCAGCGCTTGTGGCTGTGCTGGCTGTTTCACCGCCCCCAACACCATGCCGATCCTTGCGCATGTGTTTGAAGACGATGGTGCGCTGGACAAGCTAGAGGGTTTCACTTCACTGCACGGCCCCGCCTTTTACAGGCTCAAACCCAACACCACCAAATTGACCATGACCAAGGGCGGCGCGGCCCCGATGCCCGAAAAACTGATCACCGCCGAGGGCGAAGTCACCCTATTCGACCCTGGATTTGAACTCCAGTGGCAGGTCACGGCTTAGCCCCTCATTGTTCCAAAAATATCCGCGCCGCAGGCATAAAATCAAAAGGCACCAGACATGATCCCAACCACCTTCCCGCCCAAAGAAGAAATCGCCCGCCTGACAGCCCGTATGTTGCTCGAGATCAAGGCCGTGCATTTCAACGCCAAAGACCCCTTCACACTGGCCTCGGGTCTACCCAGTCCGACCTATATTGATTGCCGCACGCCGATTTCGCACCCACGTATCCGCTCGACCATGATGGATTTCATGGTCACCACCGTGATGCGCGACGCAGGATTTGAGGCCTTTGACAATATCGCCGGTGGCGAAACCGCAGGTATTCCCTTTGCCGCCCTTGTGGCCGAACGGATGGGTCTGCCGATGACCTACGTGCGCAAAAAACCAAAAGGCTACGGGCGTGGCGCGCGGATCGAGGGCGAAATGTCCGAAGGGCAAAATGTGCTGCTGGTTGAGGATCTGACGACGGACGGCGGCTCCAAACTGTCATTTGTAGATGCGATTCGCGAAACCGGCGCCAATTGCGCCCACACGGCGGTGATTTTCTATTACGACATCTTCCCCGAGACCGAAAAAACCTTGGGTGATCACGGCGTTACGCTGCATCACCTGTGCACTTGGTGGGATGTTTTGGCCGAGGCCAAGGCCAGCAAGGCCTTTGATAGTGCAACCTTAACCGAGGTCGAGAGCTTCCTCTCCGCCCCGCGGGCCTGGCAGGACGCGCGAAAATAATTCCGCGATAATTCGACGATTTAGATAAATGGGTGAAAGCGCCCACCAGATGTGGTATGCTTGGTCTATCCACAGGTTTATACAATTTGCTCCAACGACGGTGACCGATTACATAAATCGAGTGGGATTAATGGGTGAGACATGAACGAAATTGCGCCGATCAATACGGGAAATTCAGATCAAGAAGAGGCAGGCATCTCTGATGCAATGCCCCATAACGTCGAGGCTGAACAACAGCTGTTGGGCGCAATTCTGACCAACAATGACACCTATGATCGTGTCGCAGCCATCATCGGCCCGCAGCATTTCTACGAGCCCGTGCACAGTCGCATTTACGAAATCGCTTCCAGCCGGATTGCCAAAAACAATCTGGCCTCGCCCGTGACGTTGAAAGCCTTTCTTGAGGATGACGAAGGCCTGAAGGAACTCGGCGGTCCGGCGTATTTGGTACGCCTTGCGGGTGCCGCGATTTCTAGCTTTGCGGTGCGCGATTACGCGCAGATGATCTACGATCTGGCGATTCGGCGCGAATTGATGGGTCTTGGACGCAACATTGCCGACAAGGCCGCCAAGGTCGACATTGCATCTGAACCCAAAGAACAAATCGTCGAAGCTGAACAGGCGCTGTATGCGCTGGGTGAGCAAGGTCAGACCGACAGCGGTTTCCAGTCTTTCCTCAGGGCCGTGACCGATGCGGTAAACTCTGCCAACGCGGCCTATCAACGTGACGGTGACATGTCGGGGATTTCAACCGGCCTGATCGAAATGGACAAAAAACTGGGTGGATTGCACCCTTCGGATTTGTTGATTTTGGCGGGACGCCCCTCGATGGGGAAAACCTCACTGGCGACCAACATCGCCTATAACATCGCCAAGACCTATCAAAAGGGCATTCGGCATGATGGCACCGAGGGTGCTATCGCTGGCGGCGTTGTCGGGTTCTACAGCCTTGAGATGTCGGCAGAACAGCTGGCGGCGCGGATACTATCCGAAGCCTCGGAGATCCCCAGCGAGCAAATCCGCCGTGGTGACATGAACGAAGAGGAATTCCGCCGTTTTGTTGCGGCGGCCAAGCAGTTGGAATCCTGCCCGCTGTTTATCGACGACACCCCCGCCCTGCCCATCAGCCAATTGGCGGCCCGCGCACGCCGTTTGAAACGCACCCACGGATTGGACGTGTTGATGGTGGACTATTTACAACTGGTGCGCCCCGCCACGGCCAAAGACAGCCGCGTGAACGAGGTTTCCGAAATCACGCAAGGGTTAAAGGCCATCGCCAAGGAATTGGAAATTCCGGTGATTGCGCTGTCGCAGTTGTCACGTCAGGTGGAAAACCGCGAAGACAAACGCCCGCAGCTGTCGGATCTGCGTGAATCGGGCTCGATCGAGCAAGACGCGGACGTCGTCATGTTTGTGTACCGCGAAGAATACTACAAAGAACGTGAAAAACCGGGCGACCACGAGTTGGAAAAAATGGCCGCTTGGCAGGCCGAAATGGACCATCTACATGGCCGCGCCGAAGTGGTGATTGGCAAGCAACGTCACGGCCCAATCGGCCACGTTGAATTGTCGTTCGAAGGCCAGTTCACCCGCTTTGGTAACCTGGTCCAGCCCTGGCAAGAACAGGGCGACGGCGAAGACAGCTTTTAAAAGCAGGGCCAATCAGTTTTACCCCACGGGCATGAATACCATCACGCGAGCAAATCGCTTGATGTTGCGCTAAATCTTAGACGGCCCAAATCGGCTGTGTCGCACTGCGCCCTAAGACGCCCCCCGCACCCGCGGCGGCAACAGAGCCTCGACTATTTTTCAGGTTTTTTAAAGGGGTGAACCATCTGCTTAAAGTACCCTTTGGGCACCCCGCCCCCTGCCACACCATATTTCTTTGGCCACGCACCTTTGGGCAAATGGTGGGTGCCAAACAACCAATCGAGCAGCGGGAAATGCGTGGCGTAATTGATATCAATTGCCGCCCGCTCCGAGCCGTGATGCCAATGGTGAAACCGTGGCGTCACCAGAAACCGCTCAATAAGGCTAAAATTCACCCCCAGATTGGAATGGATGAACGATGAATAGAAATAAACAATCATCAGATAGACCTGTATGGCCTCGGGTTTGAACCCCAAGGTGAAGATCGGCACAGCCGTCAGGCCACGCAATACCGCGATTTCAAGGAAATGCATGCGCGCGCCGGCAAGCCAGTCCATGCTTTGCGTCGAATGATGAATCGAATGGAACCGCCATAAAAATGGGAATGTGTGAAACGCGCGATGCACCCAATACTGCACAAAATCAGTCGCCACCATGATGACAACGACCTGCACCCAAAATGGCAGTGCTACGATTGTGGCAATCACCCCGGACATATCGACTATTTCATTCACCAAAATGGAGGGGCCCATGGTCAGGAATGACAATATTTGCACCAACATCGAAGAGACCAGATAGTAAAACATGTCCTCCTGCCATTCAGGGCGAAACACGGTTTGCTCTTTTTTGTAGGGCAGGAAACGCTCTAGCGGAACAAACAAGAACCCGATGAACAACACGTTGACAATAAAATAATCCAACCCGAAATATAACGCCTGGGTCTCTTGTCCCACCGCCGTCGCGGGCATGCTCCCCAGCAAGGAAGCCACCAGAGAAATTAGCAACCCAGTCCAGCCCAGCACCTTGTTCCGGCTTAGTAGAATACTGATCAAGGCAAAAACGTAGCCCAGCAAAAGGACCACACGTAAAAACACGGTCACATAACCGCTTTCATGGATCATCGCCAACTCGGGCATGGTAAAAGTTTGCGGAAAAAATCGAACCATAACGATCAACAGCCCGGCCAACCCAGCCAAAATGGACCCTGACCCAGACAACCAGCCGCTGCCCAAGGGGCGGGAATGGCGTGGTTTTTCCAATTCGTTTTTGATTTCTTCAATAATACTCATACAAATCACCTTTTCCTTACAGCTCAAACGCCGCGCTTTGCTCAACCTTCAACAAATACTGCCCCGAATCCAGCCAGAAATGTCTCAAGCCCTGACATTTATCTTGACCTTATCGCCACAGCCGTCAAAACCCCCCTATGGGTAGTGCAAATTTAACAATTGATTTAGATGCGATCGTCGCCAATTGGCGCGCGCTTGATGCAATGACAAATTGCGAAACCGCCGCCGTGGTCAAGGCCGATGGCTATGGTTTGGGGGCCGAACGTGTGGCCAAAGCGCTGGCGCAGGCTGGTGCGCGGCGCTTCTTTGTGGCGGTGGCCGAAGAAGGCGCTGCGGTGCGCAATGCTTTGGGACCAAACGCCGATATTTTGGTGTTTGGCGGCCATATGCGTGGCGACACCGATATGATCAATGATCTGTATCTTACACCAATGCTGAATTCGCTGGATCAGTTGACCCGCCATTTTGAGGCCCTGCCAAACGCACCCTTTGGCATTCAATTGGACAGCGGCATGAACCGTCTGGGCATGGAATCACCGGAATGGGACGCGGTGCGCGACATTGTTGCCTCGCAAGGTCCTGTGCTGGTGATGAGCCATCTGGCCTGTGCTGATACGCCCGATCACGCGATGAACCGTCAACAACTGGCCCGTTTTCGCGCCATGACAGACGACATGACGGCGCCGCGCTCGCTGGCGGCCACTGGCGGCATTTTACTTGGCCCCGAATATCATTTTGATCTAACGCGCCCGGGCATCGGTCTTTATGGCGGCCTGCCTTTTGCCGATGCGCAACCGGTGGCATCCCTGTCGCTGCCGGTGATCCAGACCCGTGATCTGGTGGCTGGCGAAACGGTTGGCTATGGCAATACATGGACCACCAACACCTCGGCGACCATCGCGACGCTGTCGGGCGGCTATGCCGATGGGTTAATGCGCGCGCTTGGCAATGGGGCGACACTATGGGCCAATGACATCGCCTGCCCGCTGGTGGGTCGCGTGTCTATGGACCTGATCACAGTCGACATAAGTCACCTGCACGAGGTGCCA
>Ga0209633_10001257_pt1 | contig 26749 bp, 23 predicted proteins | sample Cruoilmetagenom1_FD_187290 | JGI IMG/M metagenome (GOLD analysis project Ga0209633, IMG submission 187290) | Oil polluted marine microbial communities from Coal Oil Point, Santa Barbara, California, USA - Sample 1 (SPAdes) (version 2) | ecosystem: Environmental > Aquatic > Marine > Oil seeps ...
TGGCAGGTAAAGACCTGTTAAAGGACCGCTGGGGCATCCGGACATGGGCACAACTTAATGATCTCTTTGGCGACCTTTGTAAGGAAACGGGTGAAGTGGTCCGCTATACCGTTCCCAGCCCTACCGACCCAAACCGTGCCCGCTGGCCAAATGACCTGTTATGGGAATTGGTTTGCGCGGAAATGAACGATGATCTTTGTGAAATGCGCAGCGGGTGCGATCCGAACCCGTTGAAAGAGGTGCACAAGGAAAACCACATTTCCATGATGGTCCGCCAAATTCTGGGAAATGCCATTACCCTTGCGGCATTAAACGGAAAAACGCAGAAAGAATTACCGGAATTTCTGCAAAATACCGCAAATGAGTTGTCGCGAGAAGTAACCAAAAGTCCGGAAAAGACCCGAAAACAACTGCAATGCGCCAAGGACCGATATGTGTTCATTGACCCGCAAAGGCGACCATCGGTGTAGGGTTGTGCAAAACCATGAAAAAGCATGAAAACCCGTTCAAAACCATAACTATCAATTATCTTATCCCTCCAAATGTAATGGAAACGCATGGTTTTACATGGTTTTGGACAACCGTGTATTTCCGTTACTTTCAGGCAAATACTGCGCCCGTAAATGCGGGAAGCAGACCTTCGCTGTATTCACAAAAGGAGACGCAAAGTACGGAAAAGCGGACACTGCTCGATAGAACGACTTAAGATCTCAGGGCTTGTGTCCATGAAGGACAAATGTGCTTGTTAAGCACAATAAAATGATTTTTTACAATATTTCGCCTACAGTCTCGAAAATTCACGCCCGAACAACTATATGTTGTATTGGCGGTATGAAGGATTAGCATCTATTGTTTGAGCGGACAAAAATTTGGACAATGTCGAAAGAGTGGTTTTGGAGGTCTCGAAACTACCTTGGCAGAGCGCAATTCAAGTTGGAATCCTCAACTTACAAGCGCAAAAGCTTTGTTAATGGTATGCGATCCAATGGCAGGGTTTTTGGAAGTCTTGCTTGGACCGCGGTTAAAAAGTTTTTCTGGGTAGGGGTTTTACTGTTCACGGCAGAATATGCAGAGCATTTCATTCGCAACAATTTTGGTTATTTGGAAGTTCTAAGTGAGGCTGATTCCACTCACCATTTAGATCAGTTGCGGTTATACGCTCAACTATTGACGGCGATCTTATCTATCTACTTTGCAACGATTGGGATTATTTTGAGCGCTGGTTATACCAAGCTGAGACGCGATGTAATCGGGCTTCTTACATCGGAGCAAGTCGGAAGCTTTTTTTCGAATCTTTTGGTGTTCTCTACCGCGTATTGTTTAGCCGTAACAGCACTTCCATTGGTGGGTCATGAACCGGGATTTTTGTCATATGTTTTTGCTTCATTTTTGATGCTCGTAACAATGCTGGCGCTTTTCCCGCTCGGTCAAAGGCTTTTCAACTTTTTTGATTTGGTCCCGTTGGTAAGTGGGACATTACTTCCGAATATCTCAAAACATATTGAAGGGGCTGCCAACCCTAAAATATCAGACTCTCTTTCAAATCATCATTCGAAAGAGGCAAAAAGGCTTTTGAACCAGTTTTTCTATATTGAGCGCCAAGTATTGGCCGACGAAAGCTCATTGAGTGAGAATCTGCCTGCAATGACTGACAACATGTCATCGCTCTTGATGTATTATTTGCGGAAGAAGCATTTAATCGATCACGGCAGCTATTGGTTTCCACGTCTTCGAAAACACCAACAATGGTTCTTTGCCGGAGACAGTGTGACGTCTATGGCATTAAACTCAAGTAGCCAGCTGGCACCGGATGAGAAGCCAGACTTCGATTGGTTCGAGACCGAAATCACGAGTCGCCTGAAACAGCACATCGAGCTAGCATTTGAACAACAAGACTACGAACTGGCCTTAAAATTGCTCGGGCGCTTTTCATCGCGAGTGTCAACGTACTCAAAAGGATTTCATTTTGATGTTGGGATGGCGGAAATTTCCCAACTCAGTGATGTCATTAAAAGTGGTCTGTCTGTTGAAGGTTTTGAGCCGACGGAAAAACAAAAGAAGTTACTTGTGGGCATTGCCGACACTTGGGTGGCCCTCGCTAGCAATCTTTGCCTTGAGACGTTGAGGCGGATGTTTACTTTTGAAGCAGAGTTGGCACGGTTCTTTGAAAATGACGAATGGTCAACTGAAGCGATGCGCGAACTACCTGCATTTTTACAGCGGGACATCGCCTATTTGGGTGAGCGGATTGAGTTCGAAAAGGTTGTCGAGGGACGCCGTCTGTCGCAGCCAAAATACCTTCAACAATTGACGGTCATGAAGTTGTTGGAGAGATACAAAAAAATCCTTCCCACAGTCTGTGACTTTCACCAACAGAAAATCGCTGAGTTTGCGAGATTTTTGCACAGTGTCAATCTGCCATATGCAGCAACGCAGACCGCACTCGCAAGTCTACACATGTTTTGGAAGCTTCCGGGCTGGTTCGAAAATTTGAACCAGCTAACTGAAAGGTATCTTGAATATCAACACTATGACGAAAAACAGTACGTTCTTCCACGCATAGATTTCGAAACGATGATATCTGGTTTTGAGACGGCCCGCGAAGAGGTCGTAGGAATGCTAGGTGATCCCAAATTCGTTGGTCACATCTTTGCTTATGAACACGATGAAGATTTGCCGGATCACTTTGGACAGATCTATTTCGCACTTGCGGAAGAGTGTATGGACGCGCTGAATTCGAACGAGCCAGAGAGACTGGAAAAGGTTGTCAGTACGTTTGTATCATTAGCCTTGCTGGCTTCCGAATTTAGGTTTAAAGATCCGAGTCTTCCAGTGAATGACGAATTTCGACTTCATCTGATATCAACGGTTCTCGTCGATTTGACCTCTATTTTAGGGTTTGCAATCATTTATGGCGAGTACTTCGATAACAAACGGTTGTCAGACGTCGCAATGGCCGCGTGGAACTCATGGGCCGACAAAATTGACGATAAGCAAAAGCACTACACAGTGCTGCTAAACCTTACAGACATACAACGTTTTAGCATGAGTGCCTCGCCACGTGATCTGATCCGTACGAGTTGGGGGATGGCTTTTGAACAGCGCGCGAGAAGAGATGGATTTGGTGATAGAATGTCCTATGATCGCCATCAGAAGCATGAAAGCAAAATTGTAAACGAATTTCTCATGTCGCACTCGAGCGCTTCGCAATTATTTTTAGCGCTGGAAATACTTCCCAATATCGACACGACAGACATTGAAGTAAACTATCAGGTAGAGCACTTGGGAAAAAGATTGCATGCCGCCAAAACCGAAGCCGAGGTTGAGGAATGAAGTTTTCAAGAGGGGCGCCCGAAGAAACGCAATATCATGAGCGAGAGACCAATTGGTTCGATAGGTGGTTTGTTAGTGAGCATGAACGTGAGCGTGGGTTTAACCGACACATGTTTGAAGATGATATTGTTAACATCTTTCGTCACTCGAGCAACCGGTCTGGTGGTGAGATTGAGATTGAAAGCAACAACGACGCCTTGACTGAAAGGCTCCTATCAAATGTTCAAACGCGCTATGATCAATATGGACAATCGGAGACAATCGTAGCGTTAGTAGAGGAGATCTTACAGGCTTTGGTTTGGTTCGATCGGGCTGTATACTCTCTTCACGAAAACGACGAACAACAATCGACTAGTATAGTATCGGCAAGTTCGGGAACGTTTATTAGGTTTGCAGGACTGACGTTCCAGTATTTTCCTCACAGGCGAGAACATCACTGGGAAAACGGTAATATTGTGTTGGATAATGAGTTAAGATTATTGGCAGCTTCAAGAACGCTTTATTTTTACTGGCCACGATCAATTCGGCGAAGGATTGACTCCCAAAACAAGGTTCTTAGGGCGCTCGATAAGGATCACGGAGAGACGACACTCAAGTTTTTGCCGCAAGTGACACATGACAATCCCAACCCTCGAAATTACTTTGATTATAAGCTGTGGAGTAACACTCAAGATTACGCTTTGTTCAAAGCTACGCAGGCTACTGGCTGGAGCGGAAGGAAGTTTCGCTTCGAAAAAAAATCTGACTTTTTCGATTGCCATCGCTTGCTCCGGTTTCGAAGGCTACAACTAGAGCTAAGAGATCAAATATTGGTCCAACTAAGCGATCAGCTATCCCGTGCTGGAAAAAGGTACTGGAAAAATTATACCGTTACCTTTTCTGCTTCGAACGCTGCCCCTTCGGTTCTCCGTTTAGATGAGTTGGAGGTGCAGCTCACGCAGGAAAAAGTCGGATTTTCAGAGGTGATGGACTATTGCTTTAAGTCTTAGAAACGAAAAATAGTATTCTAATTTACGATAGTGAGAGTTGGAGCTATGCGACCGATCAATGTCTGCTTCGGGGAAGCTGCAGTGCAGCGACGTTGAATCTCGCGGACAGCGGCTTTGGGCCCGATAGCGCCATTCTTATACATTGGGGGGGCAGGCAGCGGTTTTTTTACGACTTGGTCCCTGGTGAGCGGGGCAAGGAAAGTTTACAGTTGTCACACGCACTTCTGGGAAGTTTTGATAAACGTTCAATCACTTCTGAAATAGCTAATTCAAATCACTTTGCTTGCCCCGCGCTGAAGAAGCTAGTTCCGCATAATTCGAATCTGTGATGGATTTGCTACATACTAAAACACATGTCATAGTGCTTCCGCTATGCTTCCGGCGTTGAAATGGTGAGGAAGGTGGGCATTGCCATCGCCATGCAATCCATTGAAAAGATTGAAGGTTTTGGCTCCGGCGGTAGGGATCGAACCTACGACAAATTGATTAACAGTCAACTGCTCTACCGCTGAGCTACGCCGGAATACTTGGGGCGATATAGCAATGGAATTATGGAGCGTCTAGGGGCATTTTGATAAACGGGTCAGAAAAATGATCAATCGTCGTGTCAACCGGTGTTTTAGCGGGCGTTTATTGGGGCAGGGGTGGATCAATCGCAATTGGTATAGTTCGAGGATAGGCAGGTTTTGGCCTTTTCGGCGGCTTGGGTGATTTGTTCCGGGGTCATTGTTGTTTCCAGGTTGTCGCGCAGCCTGCCAGCGTTTTGATATCCGTTTTCAAAGGCGGTGCTGTACCAAACATGTGCCGCAACAGCGTTTTTGGGTACGCCTTTGCCTTGGGCGTGGATCACGCCAAGCAAGCTCTGCGCGACGACATGTCCTTGTTGGGCGGCAAGGCGTGCCCAGTGCATGGCTTCTTTCGCGTCCTGCAAGCCGCTTTTGCCGTCGTAGTAGATAAAACCAGCTGTGATTTGGGCGTTTACATTTCCTTGTTCTGCCGCAAGCCGATACCACCGTAAGGATTCTGCGAGGTCAATCTCAACGCCGTTGCCTTTCCTATAGATCTCACCTAGATTGAATTGGGCCTCGATATGGCCTTGTTTGGCCAGCGGCAGCCATTCTTTTAACGCGGCGACGTGGTTGCCTGCTTTTGCAAACGCCATCCCTTTTGCGAAATCCTGCCCGTTGGCGGTCGCGGCAAATCCAGCAAGAGTGACGACAAGGATGGCGGTGCGAAAGGGGGAGGTCATACGCTTGCTCCAACAGTTGGGGTGATTTCTATTCAAGCATAGTTGACTGCCTTTTGCAGCTTACAATCGCTGAAAACTGGTGCTTTGATCGAGCTTTCCAAGGGGCTCGACGATTTTACGGTTGGTGAGATCAATCAAATGGGCCAGCACGTTGCGCTCGGCGGCGGGCAACAACGCCTTGGGCGCATCGGTATAGACGCTGCGGGTCAGGGCGGGGACGCTCGCCGACCGATCCCCCATAGCAGCCAGTATCTGGCGTTCGCGGCTGATGCGGTGATCAATCAGCCATTTGACCCGCTCGGCGGGCGCGGTTATGGGCGCGCCGTGGCCAGAGTGGTAGGTCCGGTCATCGCGGGCAGCCAGACGGTGACAAGAGGCCATGAACTGTGTCAAATCACCATCGGGCGGCGACACCAGCGAACTGGCCCAGCCCATCACGTGATCCCCGACAAACAGGGCATCATTCCATGCGAAACACAGGTGGTTGGCCATATGGCCGGGGGTGTGGTGCGCTGTGACGCGCCAATCCTTACCCTCGACCAGTTCGTTGTCTTGCAAGTGGCGGTCGGGTGCGAAATCAGCGTCGATGCCTTCGCCGCCGCCTGACATGCCACGCGCCACAAGGTCCTTCATCACTTCTGAGCGTCCTGCGGCACTGTCGCCAAAGGCCAATACAGGCGCGCCGGTCGCCTCGCTTAGGGGGCGGGCCAGCGGCGAGTGGTCGATGTGGCTGTGGGTGACCAAAATGGCCTCGATCACTTCGCCACGGGTGGCGGCAAGGATGGCGTCATAATGTGCGGTGCTTGCGGGGCCGGGGTCGATCACGGCCGCATGACCACGTCCGATGATATAGGTGTTGGTGCCGCGCCATGTCATCGGGGAGGGGTTGGGCGCAAGGATGCGGCGCAGCCCCTCACTCAGGGTTTCGGCCACGCCTGCCACTGGGTTGAATTCAATATCTATTGTCATTCGCCTACTTTCCCTTATGTCATCGTACCGTTATGGTTTTCCTTATGAACTTTAAATGGCTCAAACGCTATATGCCTCGTAGTCTTTATGGCCGTGCCGCGCTGATTTTGCTCGTGCCGATTGTCACGATCCAATTGGTGGTGTCGGTGGTATTTATTCAACGGTTCTATGAGGGGGTCACCCGTCAGATGACCCAGAACGTGGTGTTGGAGCTAAACTACCTGATGCGCCAGATCGAATCTGCGCCAGATGTGGCAACGGCCGCGAAGATTATTAAACCATTGCAAGAACCATTGGCGATGCGTTTCAGGCTGCCAGCGCCTGATGCGGGACAAGAGCAAAAGGCGTTCTTTGATCTGTCGGGCAAGGCGATGATTGATACATTGCACAGCGGCGTCCAAGGCATTTCAGCGATTGATCTGGTCAGTGACAGCGACAATGTTCAGATCTGGATTGCGACACAGTTTGGCGATATGGATGTGCGGTTTTCCCGCCTTCGGGTGGCGGCGCGCAACCCGCATCAGTTACTGGTACTGATGGGGATCACCGGCATTTTAATGACCATCATCGCCATCCTGTTCCTGCGCAACCAACTGCGCCCGATCAAACGGCTGGCCAATGCCGCCGAGGCCTTTGGCAAGGGGCGGGTGATCGGCTATTCACCCTCGGGTGCCAACGAAGTACGGGCGGCCGGCGGCGCGTTCCTGTCCATGCGTTCGCGGATCGAGCGCCAGATTGAACAACGCACCATGATGCTATCAGGGGTCAGCCATGACCTGCGCACGCCGCTGACGCGGTTTCGGCTTGGGTTGTCGATGCTGGATGAAGACACGTCTGATTTGGAACAGGATGTTACGGATATGGAGGGGCTGCTGGACGGGTTTTTGGACTTTGCACGTGGGGATGCGGGCGAGGAACAGGTCAGCACCGATCCGGTTGCCTTGGTTGAGCAGGCCGTGGCCAATGCGCATCGGGCTGGCAAACAGGTTGAATTGGCGGCTGTGACGACCAAGGGCGAGCTGATGCTGCGGCCAAAGGCAGTGCTGCGGGCCGTTGAAAACCTGATTGGCAATGCAGTGCGCTATGGCAATCGGGCCGTGGTGTCGGTGCTGATGACTGAGCGGACATTGGTGATCAGCGTTGAGGATGACGGGCCGGGCATCGCGCCAAAGAACCGTGAAGAAGCGCTGAAACCCTTTGCCCGGCTGGAACCAGCGCGCAATCAAAACAAGGGGTCTGGCGTTGGATTGGGCTTGTCAATTGCAATGGACATCGCACGGGCGCATGGCGGGGTTATCCGCTTGGGCGAAAGCGAGAGCTTGGGGGGCTTGCAGGCCGATCTGATCTTGTCGCGGTAAGCAGGTTATTCGTCGACTTCACGGGTGAGGGAGGCCTTAAACAAATCCACCTCGCTAAAATATGGCGTTCGTTTTTTATACAAAGCCCTTTGTTGCACCACGTAATCTCGGTTCAATGTCCAAATTCGAGTGTTTGGGTGTTTGTCCGGTATCTCGATGTCGCCTATATCATTATCTTGGCAGTCAGGTGGGTTGCCCATAACATCCGTAAACACCCGACCACAGACGAACAAAACGACACGAGCCGGTTTTCCTGGGTAATTGTAACAAGTGTCGACCAACATGACAGTTGTATTGCTGATCAAGCTAAGCACTTGACATGAATAATAAAATTTGCGGCTAGTGTTGTATGATGGAATGAGAATGTAGTCGAGACGATCCTTTGCAGTGGCATCCTTGCGGTTGACCAAAGAAAGCACAACGTTTGGGCTATAAACATCTTTGCATATCAAAACTGCAATCTGGCCAAATGCGGTTTCGTAATAAGAAATTGCGGTCGGAAAGGGGGTATCAATTTGCTCTCCCACACTTTCAGCAGGAACAAGCTTGGCGTGGTTCATTGGAGATGGCAGGCTGTCATCGTCACTTCTTTCCACAGTATCCAAGTTATTGTTGACGAAAATCTTGGCATGATTAAACCATTTTTGTGCTTTCCCTTTGCGCAGACGTTCATGTCTTGTCCCCGCGATTAAAAAAACCTCGTGATCGAAATCATTGATCAATGCTCTTACCCGGGTATTAAAATCATTGTCGTCTTCGGTTTTGAAGAAGGGTGGGTAGTCGAATTCGCCTATAACGATAATATTTGCCTTAGCTTCAAGGCTTGCTTTTATCCGATCAAGACGGTCATCACGCCATTTTTTGTAGTCGTAGAGAGCATCACGGTTTGCATCTGGCGTAACGGCTACGATATTGTGGTTTTCTGTTGGTTTCGACATATGAAAAGGAAGTGCCGCGTTGGGGGCAGGCTTCTTTTCCGCGATATCGCACTGCATCATACTAATGCCAGCTAACCGTATAACACCCCGTTTCACATCTTGTTTGTTTTCACTGAACTTAGCGCAACACTTCGGTTCGGCAACGCTGTTGGCGCAATCAAGCAAGACTGCTAATGCCGCCTTTTCTGCGGACATACATAAATCGCTATAATTTTCAGACCCTTCCGGCATATTCCCATCCGGTGCTCGGTCACTAAATTCGACCAACTTGCTATGGGCGCGAAAAACTTGAGCGTCGCTTTTGATGAAATTTTGAGCCCTATTACCGATAAATGGCTGAAATGCACGGCCAACTTTGTTTTTAAATTCACTCAATATTCACTTCTCCCCAATTTCAAGGGAGACTAGTCAAAATTGTCGACCTAATAAAGATGCAATTTCAGCGGTAGCATATTGGCTGGCAATCATGTCACGCGTAGGGGGAAGGACCCCGGCGGCGCTATCGACTAAACCTACGCAATAAGAAGCATCATCATTTGTATAAGAAACAAATATGCCGGTGTCTTTCTCTCTTGACATGAAAGGAACAAGCATAGCCTCTGAATCAACTAAAAAGCGTGTATCGCTTTCGTTAGCATCTTGCGCCTGTTGTGGAATACCCTTGACGCCCGTGACATCGCGCAGCGCATCAGCGAGTTCCCGATCAGCGATTTTGTCAATACTTACCTCAGACCAACTCAATTCGGAATAGGCTTCCTGAATACTGGCCCCTATTCCGTTCCCGTGGCAATCGACGGCAAAGACATGCAAGATACCGCTCGATTTCAAGCTAATATTGCTTCCAACTACTGATTTGAAATCAGCTTCATACAGGTTGCGAATTGCCTCGTTTGTTTTAGCGGCAATATGATCACTTGCACTGTAAAGGAGGCTAAGCAATTCGGTGCTCAAACCACCGTTTCCCAGAGCCTCATTGTTTGGCTGAAATACAATGCGCGTCCAAATTTTGCTTTGCATTTCGCTGGAGCACACTGTGAGACACGTGCGCGTGGATAGTTCCCCAAATTCAGTCATAACAGCAAGTTTTTGAAAATCTAGAATAAGTCCTGGGTCGAAACGCGATCTGACAGTATCACTTTCTTTGATGCTAACATCCCCAACTAGCTCTGGCGGCAGGCATTCTACAATGCTGGAATTTGCGGCCTCCAAATAAGCGTCGCCGTGGTTGACAATGGCCAACCCGATAGCACGTGCTTCGGACACACTTCGCCTTGCGTCAGCATCTGCCTCGCCGGCTTTTGCGCTAACTATCATGCCTTGCCTGTAAGATACTCCCGTATACTTACACATTTATCGTCCCTTGTTTTCCGCCCACCAAACACAAACCGATTGAGTACGTCAAGTTGTCCTAGTATTTCAAACCCGTATACATCCTTTTAACGGACCACACTATAGCTGCCGTTAATTGGAGTTACGAAATGTTGCTAATATGGCAGTTTTGGTTTCTTGTCTGTGCTCATTCTTGAAAAAAAATCCAGATTGTCTCTCGATTTAGTTAAAGGTGGTAGGCCCGGCAGGACTCGAACCTGCGACAAAAGCGTTATGAGCGCTCTGCTCTAACCAACTGAGCTACAGGCCCACTGTAGTCATTTCGCATGGGTATTTGCGTGGACGCGGCGGGTCAAGGGGATTGATGGTGTTAATTGGTCAAAACATTGCCACACACATAGACACAAGCCCGTAGGCTTGATACCCCGCCCCTATACGGATTCTTACCGATGGGGTGCTGCCAAATGACTTCTGACAATAACGGACTGACTTATGCGGATGCGGGCGTCGATATTGATGCTGGCAATGCACTGGTTGAACGGATCAAACCTGCTGCCAAACGCACGGCACGGCCAGGGGTCATGTCAGGGCTGGGGGGATTTGGCGCGCTGTTTGACCTAAAAGGGGCGGGCTATACCGATCCAGTTCTGGTCGCGGCCACGGACGGGGTTGGCACCAAATTGCGGATCGCGATTGACACGGGTGTGGTTGACACCATCGGCATTGATCTGGTCGCCATGTGTGTGAATGACCTGATCTGTCAGGGGGCGGAGCCGTTGTTTTTCCTGGATTATTTTGCCACCGGCAAGTTGGAACTGGATCAAGCGGCCCAGATCATCCAAGGCATTGCCAAGGGGTGCGAACTGTCAGGTTGTGCGTTGATCGGTGGCGAAACGGCGGAAATGCCGGGCATGTATCATGACGGCGACTTTGATCTGGCGGGCTTTGCTGTTGGCGCGATGGAGCGCGGCGCGACCTTGCCTGACGGGGTTGCGGTTGGCGACGTTTTGCTGGGACTGGCCAGCGACGGGGTGCATTCCAACGGTTATTCTTTGGTGCGCAAAGTGGTGGAGGTTTCCGGCCTTGGCTGGGACGCCGATTGTCCATTTTCCGACGGCACCTTGGGTGAGGCGCTGCTTGCGCCAACGCGCCTATATGTGAAATCGACATTGGCGGCGATACGGGCTGGCGGCGTGCATGCCTTGGCGCATATCACAGGCGGCGGGTTGACCGAGAATATCCCACGGGTTCTACCCGATGGTATGGGGGTCGAGATAGACCTGAATGCATGGGAATTACCACCTGTTTTCAAATGGTTGACCGCGACGGCCAAGATGTCCGAGGCGGAGCTGCTCAAGACCTTTAACTCCGGTCTTGGCATGGTATTGGCGGTTTCCGCCGACCAAGCTGACGCCATTGCAGCGCTGCTTGAGGCCGAGGGGGAGACGGTTTCTCGCATTGGCCAAGTCACCGCAAACAGTGGCGTGACCTATTCGGGATCGCTTTTATGAGCAAACGAGTTGCCATACTGATTTCCGGTGGCGGCTCAAATATGGTGGCGCTGGCTCAATCCATGACCGACGATCATCCGGCGCGTCCGGTGCTGGTGCTGGCCAATTCTGCGGATGCGGGTGGGTTGGAAAAGGCCGCTGACATGGGCATCGCCACGGCGGTTGTGGACCATCGCCCATACGGCCAAGACCGCGCGGCGTTCGAGGCGAAGTTGAGCAAAACGTTGGCAGCGCATAACCCTGACATCATTTGTTTGGCGGGGTTCATGCGGGTTTTGACGGCTGGGTTTACCAGCCAGTGGCAGGATCAGATGCTAAACATTCACCCGTCATTATTGCCTAAATACAAGGGGTTAAACACCCACGCCCGGGCGATTGAGGCAGGGGACTCCGAGGCTGGATGCTCTGTACATCAGGTCACGGCCGAACTGGATGGGGGACCAATTCTGGGGCAGGCGCGTGTGCCTTTGCTGGCCAGTGACACGCCTGAAACCCTTGCCGCGCGGGTATTGCCGCTGGAACATCAACTCTACCCCGCCGTGCTGCGCCGCTTTGCGGCAGGGGACGCGACAATGGTGAACCTGCCTTAAGGCTTTTAATTTTGGCCATAGTTGCTTATGAAATGCCAAACCATATGCAGTGAGCAAAATTTTATACATGAAAACACTTACAACGACCCGCGAGCTGGCAGATTTCTGCGAAATGGCCGCCGCCCATCCTTATGTCACGATTGACACCGAATTTCTGCGGGAACGGACCTATTATTCCAAGTTGTGCCTGATCCAGATGGCTGTCAAAGGCAACGACGACGAATGTGCTGTGCTGGTTGACCCGCTGGCCGATGGGCTGTCGCTGGAGCCGCTTTATGATCTGTTTCGCGATGAAAATGTGGTCAAGGTTTTCCACGCTGCGCGGCAGGATCTTGAGATATTCTTTATCGAGGGCAATGTGTTTCCAGTCCCGTTGTTTGACACCCAAGCGGCGGCGATGGTGTGCGGATTTGGCGAACAGGTTGGCTATGAAACTTTGGTGCGTAAAATCGCTAAAGAGCCCTTAGACAAATCTTCGCGCTTTACGGATTGGTCACGCCGCCCATTGACGGAGGCGCAAAAAACCTATGCGGTGGGCGACGTAACGCATCTGCGGGTAATCTATGAGTATCTGTCCGCCCAGATTGAAAAATCAAACCGCGGCAAGTGGGTAGAGGAAGAACTTAAAGTTCTTTTGAGCCCTGAAACCTATGTGATTACACCTGAAAACGCTTGGAAGCGCCTGAAAACCCGCACCAATTCCGGCCGCTTTTTGGCCCTGGCCCGTGAGCTGGCGGCGTTTCGCGAGAACTATGCGCAAAGCCGCAATGTACCGCGCAACCGCGTCTATAAGGACGAGGCGATTATGGAACTGGCTTCGACCAAACCGGCAAATATGCAGGATTTGGGCCGCTCGCGCCTGTTGCAACGCGAAGCACGTCGTGGCGACATAGCGGATGGAATTTTGGCCGCTGTTGCGGCTGGTTTGAAGGTTGAGCCCGAGAATTTCCCCAAACCCGATCGGTCGCGGGAAAAACTGCAAGTCAATCCGGCGTTGGCCGATTTGCTGCGGGTTTTGCTGAAGTCGAAGGCCGAAAATGAAGGCGTTGCGGTGAAGTTGATCGCCACCTCAGCCGAGTTGGACGCCATTGCAGCGGGACAGCGGGACGGAAAATCCCTGTCCGGTTGGCGCAATGAGGTGTTTGGCAAGGACGCGCTGCGCCTGTGCAATGGCGAAATCGCCCTGACCGCCAAAGGGTCTGTGGTGAAAGTGGTTAGCCTTTAACGACGCGATGAGCGGGCGTTTCGCGCGCCCAAAACGCGGATGGTTGTGACATCGCGCAGTTTGATATTGGACACAAAATGTCCAACCACCACTTCGCGTGATGTTGGGGTGGAGGCGCGTTTGAATTCAAACGGCTGATCAATACGGAACTTGTAGGTCAATACGCCTTTGACAGGCTTTTCATCGTTTTCAGGCACCAGTTCCGCATCCCAATAGCCTTGGCTTGGGGGCAGGCCCACCGCATGGATGATCGCGCCGCCGTTGGTTTTTTCGATCTGCAACGAAATGACTTGATCCACCAAATTGCGGTTTTCGATCACTTGTCCCGGGGCGACTTGTTGCACGGTTTCGTTGGTGCTGCGTTTGAACCAGTTGAACGGATTAAGCTTTGAGGCACAGCCGGTCATAAGCAGCGCGCTTAGCAATAATGTGGCGATGGGTTTTTTCATGTCGGTCTGCCCCTAGGTTTTTCACCAACAGAATTAGCTCAAAGCGCAAGGTTTGAAAACCGTGTTTATGCGCTCTGGACCTTTTGTGTGTCGCCGACTATCTGGAGAGCAACGGATCAGGAGCAAAATAATGGCATCAAGCGCCTTTGAAAACATCGTTGAAGATTTCGATTTTCTGGAAGACTGGGAAGATCGTTACCGGTTTGTGATTGATATGGGCAAAGAAATGCAGCCGCTTGAGGATGCTTTGCGGGTGCCTGCCACCAAGGTCGAAGGCTGCTCGTCCCAGGTTTGGATCGTGCCGCATTTGGACGGGGTAGGTGAGGCGGCGGTGTTTCATTTTCGCGGCGACAGCGATGCGATGATCGTGCGCGGTTTGGTGGCCGTGTTGGTCGCGATGTTCGACGGGTTGACGGTGGCCGAGGTGCTAAAGGTCGACGCGGGCGGCGAATTGGCGCGGTTGCAACTGAATGATCATTTGTCGGCACAACGCAGCAACGGTTTGCGTGCGATGGTCGAGCGGATTCGCAAAATCGCGGGCGAGGCTTGTGCGGTCTAAGTTGGTTTAGCCGACCGTGCGCAGCGTCATTTCCAGATCGCCGTATCCGGTGAAACGGCGCTCGTATTTCAAGCCCAACCGGTCAGCACATTCACGGGCTTTTTCGTCCAGCTCAGGCACATCGGTTTGGGCCTGATAAACCAGCTTTTCATAATTGCCGAAATACATGTCGCGCAGCTCGGGATGACGTTCCAACCCCAGCGGTTTCCACACGAATGCATCGAACTGGCGGACCAGAAAATCGGTCAGGTAAAAGGAGGTGATTTCGTCGGCGGATGATTTGGCGAAAGTGTCATTGCCTTCAAAAAACGAATAACAATGTGGGCCTTCAACCATTTTGACCCCCAGTTTATTGCACATATCCAACAATAGCCCGCCCGTGCCGCAATCCGCGTAGACCACGAATATGTCGTTATAATCATCGCGATGCTTCAGCACGGCTTGCTCGACGGCGGTCGGGATGCGCTTGGGGTATAGATGTAGATTGGCGGGTAGGCAGGTCAGCGTCAGATGCGACCAATTGTTGGCCTTGATCAATGTCAGGATCTCGTGGGCCAAGGCCCCGCAGGCCAGCAGCAAAACACGGCCCTTGTCCCCGGTTGGTTCCAGGCCGCGTTCTGTTAAATCTTGATCATCGGGTTTCATCACAGAGCCCCAATCGGGTGGATTATCCCGCCATTTTATTGTGTTTACGGGCCATGTAATCTTTGGCCGTCTCAACCGCCACAGCCGCGTCGCGACAGTAGCTGTCAGCGCCGATGGCTTTGCCAAATTCCTCATTCAGCGGCGCGCCACCGACCAAAACGACATAGTCGTCGCGGATGCCTTTTTCGATCATCGTGTCGATCACGACTTTCATATAAGGCATGGTGGTTGTTAGCAAAGCGGACATGCCCAAAATGTCGGCCTGTTCTTTTTCCAAGGCTTCCAAGTAGTCCTCAACCGGGTTGTTGATGCCCAGATCAACCACTTCAAAACCGGCGCCCTCCATCATCATCGAGACAAGGTTCTTGCCGATGTCGTGGATGTCGCCCTTTACCGTACCGATAACCATTTTGCCCATGCGCGGGGCACCGGATTCGATCAGCAGGGGTTTCAGGATTGCCATGCCGCCCTTCATAGCGTTGGCCGCCAGCAGCACTTCGGGGACAAACAGGATGCCATCGCGGAAATCGTGGCCAACGATGGTCATGCCCGCGACCAGGGCTTCGGTTAGGACGCGGTAGGGTTCCCATTTGCGTTCCAGCAAAATGTTAACGCCTTCCTCAATCTCTTCCTTCATGCCGTCATAAAGGTCGTCGTGCATTTGCAGCACAAGTTCGTCGTCGGACAGTTCTGACAGGATGATGTCTTGTTCTTCGGCCATGATATTGGTTCCTGCAATGGCGCGCGCACGCGCGGTGTTTGTATATCCAATCGTTACGTTTTGTCGCAAGTTTGTGTTGCTCACCAGCGACATTGGCGGTTCTTACACCGACCTATTAGCGGCTAAGCCTTGCTGCGACGGCGATTTTGGCGTGGTGCGGGCGTTGTATCGTCCGTGCCGTCCGAGGCCGAGGAGAAACCACCAAGGGCCGCCGCGATTGCGTCTAGGGACGGGCGCGGGCCAGGGGTATGGGCTTCTAGGGCGGCGCGCATTGCGACCAGATGTTCCGGTGTGGTGCCACAGCAACCACCAATGATTTTGGCACCACAGTCGTAGGCCAAACATGCATATTCGCCCATCAATTCGGGGGTGCCATCATAGTGGATGTGGCCATCGTGGAATTTTGGAATGCCCGCATTACCCTTTGAGATGATTGGAATCTCTGAGCCAGCGGCGGCAAATCCAAGGATGGTGCGCAGCAGGTCAGAGGCGCCAACACCACAGTTGGCGCCATAGGCCAGCGGTGGTTTTTTGATCTTTTCGACCATTGCAACCATCGCCGCGGATGTCACGCCCATCATGGTGCGCCCAGCCGTATCAAAGCTCATGGTGCCACACCAAGGCATATCGGCCAAAGCAAAGGCTTCGGCGGCGGCAAGGTATTCTTCGGGGGCGGAAATGGTTTCGCACCACAACACGTCTGCGCCGCCTTCTTTCAAACCTTCGGCTTGTTCGTGGAAAATTTCGACGGCCAATTCATGGGTCAATTCGCCCAAGGGGGCCATGATTTCGCCGGTTGGGCCAACAGAACCCGCCACGACCACAGGACGTCCTGCCGCATCGGCGATTTCGCGGCCCAATTCAGCCGAGATGCGTGACAGTTCACGGGCACGTTTTTCAGCGCCGTGCAATTTAAGGCGCGAGGCGTTGCCACCAAAGCTGTTGGTCAAAAACAAATCACTGCCCGCATTAACGGCACCGCTATAAAGCGCGCGGATTTTGTCAGGCTCGTCCACGTTCCACAATTCAGGCGCATCGCCCGAGCTAAGACCCATGTTGAACAATGTGGTGCCCGTGGCCCCGTCTGCCAGAATCCAGTCGCGGTCGTTTAGCATACGGCTAAGTGCGTTTGTCATGGGTAAATCTTTCATACGATTACGTGGTTTTGGGGTGCAATGCCACGCGCCGCGTCTTTGTGCAATTATTTATTCGTCATAATGATCATGAATGACGCACCAATGCCCCAGTGGTCGGGTTGGTTTTACCCGTTATTTCACGGGCGATGTCAAAACCGGCCAAGGCGAATTGCAGCCGGTTCGGGGCCGCCATGTATAGGGTTTGCCACTGCGGGGAGAAGGCGGATTTGAACTGTTTCAGTCCAGCCGAGGCGCTGGCCGATTGCATCCATTTGTGCAGGAACCTGTTGCTGTGTTCAAACGGGATCGCGGCCAAAGACAGGCGCGGCAAATCCAGTTTTGCGGCGTCGCTTATCGCATGGGCCAGCAGGGCATGCATGGTGCCATCGGGCGCGGTTTCGGTTTGTCGCATCAGGTCGAGTGACCATTCAGCTTGGCAGGTGTTTAAGGTGATGAACCCCTGTAGCACGCCGTCCTGCGTGGCCAGATAACAGCGTTGGGTTTGCACAAATTCAGGGGTAAACACGCCCATCGAAAAGCCACGCTCGCCGCCGGACCTTATTGCCCAATCTGCAGATATGCGCGCCATTTCAGTCATGGGCAATGTGGATGGTTGGGTTGTGACGATACTTGCGGTTTCAGCTTTGCGCAATTTGCGCCGCAACTGGCGGTGGCTTGGGGTTGTTGTGGTGAAGCTGCGCGGGTCTACCCATGCTTCGCGGGCAATTGGCAGCACGAAGAATCCGTTTTTACGGGCTTGCAAGGCGGTGCGGGCCGAGCATTTGTAAAGGCAGGCAATTTTGGCCTGATCTTTGGCCGCTTTCGCGAGGGTTTGCACAGCCCTTTGTCCATCACGCGTTAGGAGAGGGTCGCGCAGGGCCACTAGGGCTTGACCGGTTTGGCTGGTCAGCAGAAGTGGCGTGTTAGATATTTGATAAAGCACCTTTTTTGGGCCTTGCCGCAGCAGATTTGCTTCGGCGAAGGGAGCGTTTTGGATCAGGGCGTTTTGCGCTGAATGGTCGGGGGTGCGCAGCATCACCGTCTGGTGGGCCAACTGGAGCGGCCCACGGGCCAAAAGCAGCGTCGCTAGGACTGCGGGAATAGCGTAATAGATCACGCGGTAGGCCAATACAGCGCCCAGCAATGCTTCAGCGTTGACGCTTGGCAAGAGGGCCAGCAAGGTGACCTCGAATGGGCCAACGCCGCCGGGGGTGCCGGACACCATCGCCGCCCCAAGGGCCAGCAAAAACGCAGGATACAGTGTGGTGAGGGGCAGGGCGACGACATCGGGCAACAGGACGTAAAGCGCGATTGCGGCTGCAATTGTGTCGATGGCTGCCAGTGATAGGATCGCAAACACTGTTGTCAGGCTGGGCCATTTGATTTGCCGGCCGAAAACAGTTGTGCCGCTGCCCAACAGTGAGGCAACGACAAGTGCGAGAGCGGCGACTATCGGCAACAGCGCAACCATGCGTCCGCCCAGCATATCTGGCGCAAACATAAGCAACGCCAACCCCGTGACCACAGCCCAACCTGCCAAGAAACTGGCCGCAACCGTAGCCGATAGGCGGGTAGCTTGCCACAGACTGGCGTCCGGCAACATGCGCCAGCGCACCAATGCACCCGTTAGCACGCCCATGCCCAAAGTTTGCGAGATCGCAATGCCTGCGATTCCAGCTTGATGTGCTGTGCCCGTGTCGACCTTGTTGCGCATCATTTTATGCACAACGGCGTCATAGCGCCCAACGGCCCAAAAACTGGCGGCGGTGGCCAACAAGGCCATGATCCATTGATAAGAAGAGACTGAGCGAAAGCCGCCCCAGATTTTATCCATCTCTAATGTTGACACGCGGCCATAAAAAAGCGCGACAAACCCTGCAGCCATCAGCAACAACACCCCCTGACGGGGTGCATATTTGCGCATGTGTTGGACGATACCGGTAGTGGTGTCGGTGGTTGTGCTGGTGTTTCCTGTGTTTATCAATCCCATGCCATTGCCCCCAGATGGTTTGGAGGACAGCATTATTCATGCGGGGCTTAAGAAAACTTAACAGATAAACTTGGACATAAAAAAACGGGCGCATCCCACAAGATACGCCCGCTTCAAATTCGGTGTTAACGCCAGCCAGATTTAGGCTTCGTCAAAGATTTGTGCTTTGGCCTCGGAGCGGAGTTTGGCCATTTCGCTGCGAATTTCTGCATCATCTGCAACGCCATCCATGTCAGCGACCAATTTGCGCACCACGTCCTCATGGCCCGCTTCTTCTAGATCAGCGATGACAACGGATTTTGCATAGGACTCGGCCTCGTCGCCGGTTTTGCCCAGCTTTTCAGCCGCCCAATAGCCCAACAGTTTGTGGCAACGTGCGTTGGCCTTGAACTGCATATCTGCATCATGGGCATATTTGTTTTCAAATGCATTTTCGCGTTCATTGAATGTGGTCATTTTTTCCTCGCTCGGGTGGTGAATTGTTCCCTACTGATATGCCCCTGATTGGCGGTTATCGCAAGGGGGGTTGCCAGATTATCGCATTGCGGCCCTTATGCGGGATTGCAGCAAGCCCCCCCATGGCGTATAGGCGCGGTCAACAGGCGCATTCTGTTGCGCTCAGCCAGATCGGAGACAGCAATGGCGCGTGGCAAGATGATTTACGAGGGCAAAGCGAAAATCCTTTATGAAGGTCCGGAACCCGATACTCTGGTGCAATACTTCAAGGATGACGCCACCGCCTTTAACGCCGAGAAAAAAGACGTGATTGATGGCAAGGGCGCGCTGAACAACCGCCTGTCCGAGTACTTCATGAATGGTCTGATGCAGATCGGTATCCCGACACATTTCATCAAACGCCTCAACATGCGCGAGCAGTTGATCCGCAAGGTCGAGATTGTTCCGCTGGAAGTGATCGTGCGCAACACCGCTGCGGGCTCTATCTGCAAGCGGTTGGGTATTGAAGAGGGCACACAGTTGCCGCGCCCGATTGTCGAGTTCTCTTATAAGGACGACGCTTTGGGTGATCCGCTGGTGCCCGAGGAATACATCATCGCCTTTGGCTGGGCCTCGCAACGTGATCTGGACGATATCATCGCGCTGGCCTTGCGGGTGAACGACTTTATGTCCGGCGTTATGCTGGGTGTCGGTATCAAGCTGGTGGATTTCAAGATCGAAATTGGCCGCGTTTGGGACGGTGATTTCCAACGTCTGATCATTGCCGATGAAATCAGCCCGGACAGTTGCCGTCTGTGGGACATCGAAACCGGCGAACATCTGGACAAGGATGTGTTTCGCCGTGATCTGGGCAACCTTGCGGATGCCTATACAGAAGTGGCGCGTCGTTTGGGGGTTTTGCCCAGCAACGCGCCGCAGCCTAGCAAACCAACACTCGTTAATTAAGGAACCTGGTCATGAAAGCACGTGTTACGGTAATGTTGAAAAACGGTGTGTTGGACCCGCAAGGCAAGGCGGTGCATCACGCACTGACTGCGCTGGGGTTTGATGGTGTGAACGGGGTACGGCAAGGCAAAGTGATCGAGCTGGACCTGGCCGAGACCGACGCGGCTGTGGCCGAAAAATCAGTTGGCGAGATGTGCGAAAAGCTGCTGGCGAACATGGTGATCGAATCCTACAAAATCGAGATACTGTGATGAAGGTTGGCATTGTCGTCTTTCCGGGGTCCAATTGTGACCGTGATCTGGCCGTTGCCTTTGAGCAGGCCGGCGCCGATGTAACGATGGTCTGGCACAAAGACACATCCTTGCCCAAGGGTTTGGATATGATCGGGGTGCCGGGCGGGTTTTCCTTTGGGGATTATCTGCGCTGTGGCGCGATTGCTGCGCAGTCGCCGATTTGTCGCGCTGTGGTCGATCACGCCAATGCGGGGGGCTATGTTTACGGGGTCTGTAACGGGTTCCAGATATTGGCCGAAACGGGTCTGTTGCCGGGGGCGTTGCTGCGCAATGCCAACCTGAAATATATCTGTAAAACCATACCCTTAGTGGTTCAAAACAACGACAGTGCCTATACGTCGGGCTATGATATGGGCCAAGAAATCATGATCCCGATTGCGCATCATGATGGCAATTTCACAGCCGATGCCGATACGGTTGCGCGGTTGCAAGGCGAGGGGCGCGTGGCGTTCACCTATGGGGACAATCCGAACGGGTCGGTGGCCGATATTGCGGGCATATTAAGTGAAAACAAACGGGTTTTGGGCATGATGCCACACCCTGAACGCGCCGCGGATGCAGCCCATGGCGGCACGGACGGTCAGGCGTTGTTCAAATCCGTCGTCGGGGCGGTTTTTGGCGCATTGCAGGACGCTTGACGACGGATGCTTGAGGCGGGGGACGATCAGGCGTACCCTGAGGCCATGAGCGGGGACATTATCACAACGGACAGCCCATCTGATGGCGGCCAAGGGTCGGGCAATTCTTGGCGCGTGCGGTTTGCCGTTTTTGTGCTGATCGGCTTTGCTGTGGCGGCTGTCTGGTCCACAAACGCGCTGTTGACTGAACGTTTCACCGAAACCACCCGCAACCAAGCCGAAGTGCGCATGACGCTCTATTCCGGCAATCTGACCAGCGAACTGCAACGGGCCTCTATAGTGCCGCAGCTGTTGGCCCGTGATCCGGCCTTGATCGGGGCGCTGAACTCGAATGACCACGCCCAAACCTCTAGCCGTTTGATCACTTATGTGGATGAAATCGGTGTTTCCTCGCTGTTGTTGCTGGATCGCGAAGGCCGCGCTGTGGCCGCCTCTGATCGCAACCTGATCGGCTCGCAACATCGGCCAAACCCTTATTTTTTAAACGCAATCCGGTCTAACAAATCGGTTTTCACCGCTTTTAAGGACGAAAACGGGGCCATAACGTTTTCCTATTCGCGCAAAATGGAATTTGCCAGCAGCACCATCGGGGTCATCGTGGTTTCGGTCGATTTGCAACAGTTTGAAAACCGTTGGGCCAGCATTTCGGACGCGGTGTTTGTCACCGATAGCGAGGGGATAATCCTGCTGGCGACAGAACCCAGTTGGCGGGGGTTAAAGGAAGAGGACGCCTTGGCGGTGCGTTCGGTTCCGTCGGCGATTGCACGGGCGATCCAGACCACAACCGATTGGGTGTCGCTGACCACCAATGCCAGCCTGTTGGGCGGCGGCGTGATGCGCCAAGAGGCGCGCATACCGTTTCAGGGCTGGAAAATGACCTCTTTCACCACATTCACTTCGGTGCGCCAAAAGGTGAACGGGGTGTTGGCGCTGGAAATCATGGGGTTTGCCATTTTGATGGCGCTGACGTTTTATTTCTTATCGCGCAAGGCACAGGTGCAGTCGTTGTTTTTCCAACAGGAATCGGCTGATCTTCGCCAGTTGAACCAACGCTTACAGCGGGAAGTCGCCGAGCGTGAAAAGGCCGAAAAAGAGCTGGAAGTGGCTGAACAGACCTTGGCGCAAAGCTCCAAACTGGCGGCTTTGGGCGAGATGTCGGCGGCGGTTTCACACGAGTTGAACCAGCCACTGGCGGCGATGAAAACCTACCTTGCGGGCGCGCGTTTATTGCTGCGTCGCAAGCGCCCCGAAGAGGCGATTTCGTCGTTCCAGCGCATTGATGATTTGATCGAGCGTATGGGGGCGATCACCAAGCAGTTGAAAAGCTATGCGCGCAAGGGTGGGGATGAGTATGCGCCTGTAGACATGAGGGATGCGGCAAATTCGGCCCTGTCGATGATGGAACCGCAATTGAAACAGCGCCATGTGGAAATCACCAAAACGCTGCCCCGCGAACCGGTCTTTGTGCTGGGTGATCGGGTGCGCATCGAACAGGTGATTATCAACCTGTTTCGCAATGCGCTGGATGCCACCAAAACCGTGACCGATCCACAGATCGACATCCTGTTGGCAGCGGGTGACACCGCGACCTTGAGTGTGCGCGACAATGGCGCTGGGATCGAGGATCTGGATAGCCTGTTTGAGCCATTTTACACCACCAAACAGGCCGGAGACGGGGTTGGCTTGGGGCTTGCCATTTCCTCCGGTATCGTCAACGACTTGGGCGGACGGTTAACGGCGCGCAATGCCGCTGCCGGTGGGGCTGTATTTGAGGTACGGCTGCCTATATTGATTGAAGACGAAACAAAAGCAGCCGAGTGAGGCAATAAAAACATGGCACAGGCAATGAAAATCGCGATTGTGGATGACGAGCAAGATATGCGTCAATCCATCAGCCAATGGTTGGCCCTGTCGGGGTTTGACACCGAAACCTTTGCCTCGGCCGAGGATGCGCTAAAGACGCTGGGCAATGATTACCCCGGTGTGGTGGTCAGCGATATCAAAATGCCTGGCATGGACGGGATGCAGTTTTTGAAACGCTTGATGTCTGTGGATTCAGGGCTGCCGGTTATCATGATAACCGGCCACGGCGATGTGCCGATGGCGGTTGAGGCCATGCGGGTCGGGGCCTATGATTTTCTGGAAAAGCCGTTCAACCCTGACAAAATGACCGAACTGGCCAAAAAGGCCACCCAAAGCCGCCGTTTGACCTTGGACAATCGGGCGCTGCGCCGTGAATTGGGCGATGGCACGGCCGTTATGAAAAAACTGATTGGCGCATCCCCCGTGATGGAGCGGCTGCGCGAAGATATCCTTGATCTGGGGCAGGTGGATGGCCATGTGCTGATCGACGGCGAAACCGGCACCGGCAAAACACTGGTGGCCCATGCACTGCACGCGGTTGGCTCAAGGGCGGGCAAAAAATTCTCGCTGATTTCTTGCGCGGCCTATGAAGAAGACGATCTGGGGCGCCGTTTGTTTGGCCCAATGCTGGATGATGGACCGCAACCTCTGGTTGAGGCTGCGCGTGGTGGCACCTTGGTGTTGGAGGACGTGGATGCGCTGTCGGACAACCTGCAAGCGCGGTTGTTGACTTATATTAACGAGCAGGGCAACCCCGCCGAGACCCGCATCGTGGCGATCAGCAACCTGCAGGCCGAGGAAAAAACCGTTGAAGATGTGCTGCGGCCTGATCTTTATTACCGTTTGGCGGCGATGAAAATCACCCTGCCACCTCTGCGTCAACGTGGCGAAGACATTCTGACGCTGTTTGCCCGCTTGTCCGAGCAATTTTCCGAAGAATACGGCTGTGACGCGCCCGAGGTTTCTGCGCAGGAGGCGGCGCAATTGTTGCAAGCCCCGTGGCCTGGCAATATTCGCCAGCTTATCAATGTGGCGGAACGCGCGGTGCTGCAAAATCGCCGTGGTTCGGGCACCATTGCCAGCCTGTTGATGGCGGATGATGAGGAAAGCCAACCCGTGATGACGACCGAGGGCAAGCCGCTGAAAGAATACGTCGAGGCCTTCGAGCGCATGTTGATCGACAACACCATGCGCCGCCACAAGGGCAGCATCGTCAATGTGATGGACGAATTGTGCCTGCCACGCCGGACCTTGAACGAGAAAATGGCCAAATACGGCCTGACACGCTCGGAATACCTTTAAACACGGCCATCACCGCAACGAAAATCGCCCTCGTAGGCGTGGTAACCTGCACCCGCTGGTGCGGGTTTTATCAGGTATATGACAGGAATAAGACGGCTTTCCCCATTTACCCATTGTAATTGATCCCCCATCGCCATTATGTTCAACCTAAGGCAGCCTGCGCAACAGCAGCAGAGTTGCCGATACAAGTTTCGCTGTTCCCGAGGCCCCGCAGAAAAATCACTGCATCCAAATGAACAGACCGATTGGGTCGAAAGACCGGAAATTTTGCCCGAAATGCCGAATTGGCAGGGTTTAATATTATGGGCGCGACATGCGCTCGGAGATAGAAACGCGATGCGACGCGAGAAAATATCAGAGACTGCGACAGGGGCCGATTTGGTCGACCTGCGCGTATCTGACGCGTCCATTTTCGCCCTTACAAGTCACCCTCCGCAAATGAGCGCCCCCCCGGGGGCAGGATTATTGCCGCGGTGCAAAGAGAAAACATGGCTAAAAAGATGCTTATCGACGCTACCCACGCGGAAGAAACCCGCGTTGTGGTGGTTGATGGAACCAAGGTTGAGGAATTTGACTTTGAATCCGAAAACAAACGCCAGCTCGCTGGCAATATTTATCTAGCAAAAGTAACGCGGGTCGAGCCGTCGCTGCAAGCGGCGTTCATTGACTATGGCGGGAACCGTCATGGTTTCCTTGCGTTCTCGGAAATCCATCCGGATTACTACCAGATTCCCGTCGCTGACCGCGAGGCGTTGATGGAAGAAGAACGCGCCTATGCAAAGTCACAAGCCGAAGAAGACGAAAAGCCCAAGCCCAAGCGCCGCCGTCGCTCACGCGGTCGCACCAAGGCCGAAGAGACCAAATCCGAGGATGCGGTCGAGACTAAAGATGTCGAAACTGGTGATGTTTCGGGCATGGATGTGGTTGATCTGGACGCAGACAAAGACGGCGACGATGTCGAGGGTTCCTCGCCAATGGAGTTGGTTTCTGAAACGCCAGTCGAGACACCGGCTGCCGATGACGTCAAAGCAGATAATGCCAAAACTGATACAACGTCTGAAGACGATGACAGCGATGACGACGACAGTGATGCGCCTTTGGACGCGACTGAAAAGGACGACCAGATTGAATCGGTTGCCGATGATGACGCGCCCGAGGATATTCGTCCTGCGCGTAAACCGCGCCCACGTCGCTATAAAATCCAGGAAGTGGTGAAAGTTCGCCAAATCTTGCTGGTTCAAGTGGTCAAAGAAGAACGTGGCAACAAGGGTGCGGCGCTGACGACATATCTGTCGCTGGCCGGTCGTTACTGTGTTTTGATGCCAAACACGGCGCGTGGCGGCGGGATTTCCCGCAAGATCACCAATGCTGTGGACCGCAAGAAACTAAAATCCATCGCAAATGAAATTGATGTTCCGCAAGGCGCTGGTCTGATTGTGCGCACGGCAGGGGCCAAACGTACCAAGACCGAGATCAAGCGCGATTATGAATATCTACAACGTCTGTGGGAGCAAATCCGCTCGCTGACGTTGGAATCAAACGCGCCTGCTAAAATTTATGAAGAGGGCAATCTGATCAAACGCTCGATCCGCGATCTCTATAATCGCGACATTGATGAGGTGTTGATCGAGGGGGCTGACGGCTATCGCGTGGCCAAGGACTTTATGAAAATGATCATGCCGTCCCACGCCAAAAACGTGAAGCATTACAACGACACCATGCCGTTGTTTGCCCGTTTTCAGGTCGAAGGCTATCTGGCTGGCATGTTCAACCCGACCGTTCAGCTGAAATCCGGCGGGTACATCGTGATTGGCATCACTGAGGCGCTGGTGGCGATTGATGTGAACTCTGGTCGCTCGACCAAAGAGGGGTCCATCGAGGACACCGCGCTGAAAACCAATCTGGAGGCCTCGGACGAGGTTGCCCGCCAATTGCGTCTGCGCGATCTGGCTGGTTTGATCGTGATCGACTACATCGACATGGACGAGCGTCGCAACAACAACGCGGTTGAAAAACGCCTAAAAGACCGGTTGAAAAATGATCGCGCCCGCATTCAGGTTGGTCGGATTTCCGGCTTTGGTCTGATGGAAATGTCGCGCCAACGTCTGCGCCCTGGTATGATTGAGGCCACAACGCAGCCTTGTTCGCATTGTCACGGCACTGGCTTGATCCGCTCGGATGAAAACCTGGCCCTGTCGATCCTGCGCCAGCTGGAAGAAGAAGGCACGCGCAAACGTTCGCGCGAGGTTCTGTTAAAGGCG
>Ga0209633_10001258_pt1 | contig 26710 bp, 17 predicted proteins | sample Cruoilmetagenom1_FD_187290 | JGI IMG/M metagenome (GOLD analysis project Ga0209633, IMG submission 187290) | Oil polluted marine microbial communities from Coal Oil Point, Santa Barbara, California, USA - Sample 1 (SPAdes) (version 2) | ecosystem: Environmental > Aquatic > Marine > Oil seeps ...
GCGCGGTCATCATTGCCATCGCGTGTGTCGTCATCGCCGGTGTCGCGCCCGGCGTTGAGGTTATGTGATTGATTCGTTGTCATTGCCGCTAACTATATCACGGGAATGACCCACGTGTGCAGGTCTCCCCTGATTTGTTCACGGCGGAATTTTTTTGGGGGGAGGATATAGCTCTTCTGGTATAGAATATGATTGAAGAATTAGCACTTAATCTGGACATTCTTGCACCCCACCCTATTTCACTCCTACCGATGGCCCTCGATATGGGCATCAATCAGCGCGCGGTTGAAGGCATCCAGTGCATTGACGTGGTGGGCGTAGGCGATGATACGTGTTTTATCTTGCGCATCAACAACCGGGATGGAGTGGTGTCCGGCGCGGTCAAAGACGCGCAACGCGACCTCGACCGTATGCGATGCCAAGAGCCAATCTGCGGTCTCTTCCGGGTCGATGGGGTCGGGTGGTTCGTCATCATCGTCCAGCTTTTTCATGAAGTCTTTCACCAGTAATTTGCGCATGACTTCTTTATGGGGGCCTTCTGACAGGAACAGTCCCCTTGTGGCCAGCTGCCAATGGAAAAAACTCTGCCCGTTAAAGGCAAATGCCACACCATTTGCAATAGAGACGGTGAGGAGGAGGGCAATGGTCATCTCGTACCCGCCGGTCAGTTCAAATACGATGAGGGTGGTGGATATGGGCGCGCCCAGCACTGCGGAGGCCACGGCCCCCATGCCCAACAGGGCATAGAGTCCCTGGCTTGAGGCGATTTCGGGGAATTGTTCGGCGGCGATCATGCCGAATGCAGCCCCGGTCATGGCGCCGAGATAGAGGCTTGGTGAGAAAATGCCGCCACCAAAGCGGCTGGCCAGGGTGATGGCGGTGGCAATGGCTTTGACGATAATAAGGGCGATGAGAAGGTAAAGTCCGAACTGGAGTTTAAGCGCCATATCCGTTGCGTCATAACCGACGCCAAGAATTTGCGGGTAGAATATCGCCAGTGCCCCGATGATCACGCCGCCGATGACGGGGCGTGACCAGATCGGCAGATCGACGCTCCAGGCTGTACGTTCAGCCAATATGATGGCGAACTGGAAACATATGGCGACGGCGGCGCAAGTGAGGCCCAGAAGTGCGAAGGCGGGGAATTCCCAATAGGATGTGATTTGATATTCGGGCAGGGTGAAGGCCGCGAAATTGCCGAAATGATGCCGTGCGACAAGGGTGGCGCTGACGCTTGATATGACGATTGGAATGAAAGCGCGCTGGGCAAAATGGGCGAGGATGACTTCATGGGCGAACAAAACACCGGCAATCGGTGCGTTGAAAGAGGCGGAAACAGCGGCACCGACGCCGGCCGCAAGCAGTGTGCGCCGGGTATGGTGGGGCAGATTAAACCGTTCCTCAAGCATGGAGGCGATGGTCGCTCCAAGATGTACAACTGGACCTTCGCGGCCCGCACTGGCACCAGACCCCAGGGAGATGGCAGAGAGCAGGGCGCTCCAGAGGCCGGTTTTGGGGTCAATCTTGCAATCACGAATGGCGCGTGCTTCGATAACGTCACCTACACCGTGGACCCGGTGGCCGGTGAGGTAGTATTTCAAGACAAGCCCGACGATTAATCCGCCGGTTGCGGGGGCGAGAAGGATGATGAACCAGGGGAGATCTGCGGCGGCAGAATAAACGTTCTCGGATGCTGTGCCGAGCCATAAAAGCTGAACGGAGCCGATCAGGAGGCGGAAACCTGTGGCCGCATAGGCAACGCCCAAGCCAATGATCAATGCGAAGAACCATATGAGAAGCGATTTTTCTTCGACGAATTCGCGGATATTCGGGGCTATCCGATCACGCATGAATGTCGACAAGCGTGTTGTCGCCTGTCTTATCAGGTTTTGATCATCATCGCTTTCAGGGCTCGCCATTATTTTGTTTGTGCCTGCTTTTATTGGCTATTGATCATGGTGTCCGGATAAATTTGCGCGTTTATCACGCTTTTTTGGTGTCTTGCACAACCGGTTGCTCCACGATGTTTTCTGTTTTTCTGGTTGTTTGCGGCCCCATGAATGTCATGGTTTGGTGGTATTTTTCCAGCCTAAAGTTAAATAGGTAGATCCTGGGCATTATATTTTTGTCTGGATGATGCAAAATGGGCATGATTATTTGACGACACAGGCAGTTGAATTGGTTAATGTGCTTTGAATCGCAGGTGACTTGTGGATGACTTGTCTGATTAATTTATCCGGTCATTGCTGAATAACGGTGCATCAAGCTGGCGCCGCGATTCTCCTGATCAGGTGCCCCGTGCATGTGGGATGATCGTTAGTCCGGTCTGGGCAGACGTTACGGATATAAATGAGTGCGGGTGGACCGGAATGAGTAGGAATGAATGTGCATGGGCGCGAACAATAATAGGATGTGCTTGAATTGAATAATTTCCTGCTCTCGATAGGTTTTCTTTTGATCTTCGTTCTGTCTGTGCTTTTTGCCGGGCCGCATTTCGTGGAATGGAATGAATATCGCCATAGCTTTGAAGCTCAGGCCTCGAAGATTGTTGGTCGTGAAGTCCGCGTGGGTGGTGATGTATCGCTTCGCCTTCTACCAACGCCTTACGTGCGATTTGAAAATGTGCGGATTGCCGATCAAGACGGGCGGTTTGCAGAACCCTTTTTGAGAATGAATTCATTCACTATGCTTCTTTCTGTGCCACCTCTTCTGCGTGGAGATGTGGAGGCTAGCGGCATTGTGATGCAGGAGCCACAATTCCATTTGGCCATTGATGATGAAAAGGGACCAAACTGGAAGGGGCTTGGCACGGGCGATGTTGCGTTGCCGGTGCTGCCCAATAATGTGGCGTTCAAATCGGTTAAAGTCGTTGATGGACACCTATTGCTTGAGGTGGCTGACAACAAGAAGCTTCTGGAATTTTCCGATATTAATGTGGATTTGTCGGCAACCGCTGTTACGGGACCCTATAAGCTTCAGGGTAATTTTAAGTCCCGGGGTGAATTGCGGGAAGTCGCTCTGGTAACGGGTGGTCAAATTGAAGACAATGCTCTTCAGCTCAGGGCGAAACTTACCAATCCAAAAAATAACGCGACATATGATTTTGATGGATTGTTGCGGGACGGAGCTGTTGACCCGAAACTTGACGGTGAACTTTCAGTTGTTCTGCCGATATTTGGATCCGGGTTTGCGCTGCCGGTCGGCACGCGTATGAACCGGGCGGCGGGTAGTGCGGCGGAGTTAAAGGCCAAGTTAAAAGGCGATGTTAAGGCGTTTAAGCTGGATGATTTGACCATTGCATTTGAGAGCGAGGGGCGTCCGCAATCGTTGCGTGGGTCGGCAGTCGTTGATTGGCAGGATGGGCTGGCGGTAAATTCAAACCTCAGTGCGATCTGGCTCGATCTTGACCGGATTGCGGGGCATGGCGGGAAAACCGCGCGCCCGTGGGTTGTTGTCAATACGATGCTTCGCGGCATTGAGGGGAACTGGCCGGTTGCTGATAAAATCGACGTAACCGTTACGGCTGAGCAGGCAACCCTTGGGGGGGAGGCGATCAATCGGTTAAGTGTTCAGCTCTTTAAGTCTGAGCGCGAATTGAGGCTCAAGCAGCTTACGGCCGATCTTCCCGGTACGAGTAACATCAGAATGTCGGGGCAAATCATTGAAGGTTCGGAATTCGCATTTGTCGGAGATGTTATGCTCAGGGGGCGTAGTTTTAAGCGTTTTGGGCGTTGGGCGTTGCACGATCTGGTTGAGATGGACCCATCGCGGGATGGATTTTTTGCGTTGCGCGGTCGTCTTGATTCCAATAATGAGCGGTTGAATTTCACAGGCTTTAAAGGTGAATATGAGGCGACCAGCTTTAGGGGGCGGGCGCATTACGAGTTTGGGGTTGAGCCTCGATTTGACATTAGTATTGATAGCAAAAAAATAGATTTACAAAACTCATCGGGCGGCAAGTTGACTGTCGGTGCGCTGGGGCGGATTTGGTCGACCTATTTTTCTGCCCAGTCGTTAAGCACTTCAAAAGGTGCGCCCGCGAACGAGCTTCCCTGGCTCAAGAATTTCCGCAATGGAAGATTGGCCATGAAAGTCGGTCAGCTGACAACAACGGATGAGCTTTTTCGTGATGTAGATGTTGATCTTGAGCTCGCTCCTGAAAAGATCAAAGTTAACCGGGGGCAGTTTGAAACATTATCGGGGGCGCAGTTTAAAATCGATGGAACGCTCAATCTGGGGCCCGATGTGCCGGTGGGAAAACTCAACGTTATAGTTGATGCGCCTGAACTCCGGTCGGTCCAGTCGGTTGCCCGCTTCCTTGATGTGCCTCGCTCGGTTGTTGATATTGCAAAGCTCTCACCTGAGCTTGCGCCTTTCAGGCTTGCAGGCATTGTCAAGCTCGGGACCCGGGATGGTACCAGCACTGAAGCTTCGCTTGACGGGTCTCTTGGCTCAACGAGGGCAACGTTAATCGGACATCTTGTTGGGGCACCGTCGCGTTGGAGAACGGGGAAGGCGGAAGTCGTCGGGTTCTTGAAAAGCGAAGACGGGTCGAAATTGCTGGCACAGATGTTTTCGGTGCCGTCTGATGAATTTACACCCTTTGACCTTGAGGGTGATCAGGCGCCCGGTCGCCTGTCTCTTCGGTTAAGTGGTGTGGCTGAGAAAGGCATGGCGACGGTTGTTGACCTTGAAACACCCGGCTTTAAATCCGAGTATCGCGGCAATCTGACATTGACCAGTGACAATATGCAGGTTGAGGGTGAGGTCAGCTTTGAGGCACAAAAGGCGCTTAGTGTTTTGAAGATGGTGAAACTGGATGGCCTGGCTGGGCAGGAGGATCTTGGTTCGCTTAGTGGTCGGGGGCTGGTTGTCGGGGAGGTCGGGGTATTCCAGGTGAGCGATGGGCAGCTGAGGCTTGGGAATTCTGAATATCTTGGAGAAGGCGTTGTTGAACTTACCTCAAGCGGTACTCAGGTTCAGATAGCGGCAAAAACCAACTCAATTTCTCTGCCCGCTCTTATGGGGAATGTTGTTTCAACTGACGCAGATGGTGCATCAACTGCTCGCGTTGCTAGTTTGCGGGCGCGACGGGGGCGTTTGACCTCCGCGGAATTTTCATGGCCGGATCAGCCCTTTAATTTTGACGTTTTTGAGCGACTGTCTGGTTCGCTTGAGCTTGGTGTGGGGAAGGTCGATCTTGGTCAGGGGATGGTTCTTGGTGGCGGACTCATCAAGGTTGCGTTTGGTAAGGATGGACTTGGCCTGAACAAGATAACTGGCAAATTTGGCGGCGGGGCTCTTGTTGGTTCTATGAATATCAAGCGCGAGGCTGCCGGTGTTTCGGTTGCGGGAAAAATACAGGTAAAGGGTGCTGATCTTCGGGAATTTAAACGGCAAGGCAAGAGTGAGCCCGGTTCAAGTAAAGGTAGAGTTGTTCGCAAATCGGTTGCGCAGGGGCTTGTTGATGTTGATTTTGATGTCTCGGGCCGTGGGCTTAGTCCGCGCGGTGTGATGGCGGTGCTCAATGGGCGTGGTCTGGTTAATTTCAAGGGGCTTACCTTGATGCATTTTTCTCCTCAAGCGGTAGAAGTTGCGTCCAATGCGATGCTTACATCAAAACGCCGACCGCGGCGTAAAGAGCTTGAGGCCAGCATAATTGATAATCTTTCGAAAGGTGTGACGCGGCTTGGGAGCCGGAAAGTTAAATTTAAAATATCTGATGGTTCGGTAAGTTTCGACCGGCAAATGATCAAAAAAGAAGGGACTGAGGTTTCTGTCACTTCCTATATGGACCTTAACAGGTTGGCGATTGATAGCGAATGGACCATCAAACCGAAGGTGAATATCAAGGCTGTGTTGCAACCGGTTTCGCTTGTTTATAGCGGTGTGATGAGCGAGTTGAGTACATTGATGCCACGTATTGATGCTGAGCAGCTGACGCGCGAGCTGGTGGTGCGCAAACTTGAACTTGATGTTGAGGCGCTTGAGGCGTTGAAAAAACGCGATGACGAGTTGGCGCGCGAGGCGGAGAAAGCCCGGTCTGAGCAGAGCAAAGACTGGGGTGTAACCGATACAGTAATTGAGGGGCAGGGGGCTGCGTTGCAAGGTGTCGCCGTGCCTGGCAGTCAGCAATCCAGCCTGGGGCAACGGTCTGACAGTTGGCATTCTACGGTGGCGCCTATTGGTCCTTACGGCAGTGCCTATGATCCGATGGAAAATGCGGCACCCGCACCCGCCCCGGTGCCAAAGAAGCGGTTTGTGCGGAAGCGAAAAGTGAAGAAGAAAAAGACGTTTAATCCGTTCTTCCAGTTTTGATTTTCATGGTTCAGCTCTGCTTCTGTAAAAATTCAGGACATGGATCCGGCACGCGCTTGAGAGCCCTCCCTTCCCTCGGATTTTGTCGATTTTTGTGATCAGGGCGATCCTGCTCAGACCTTCAGACGTTGCCGCCTCTTCCAATCCGCGCCAAAACTCCTCTTCAAGCGAAATGGAGGTGCGGTGCTCTTTTATGGTGATGGAGTATTTTTTCATCAAGCTTGGTTCGGATTGATTAACCCGGGCTGATCATCTTGCTCGGGTCAACAGCTTTATCAAATTCTTCATCCGATATGAGATCCATTGCACGGATTTCTTCGCGGAGTGTTGTGCCGTTTTTGTGGGCACGCTTGGCAACTTCGGTTGCCTTGTCATAGCCGATTTCCGGAGCAAGTGCGGTCACCAGCATGAGCGAGCGTGACATCAGATCGTTGATTGTCTCTCGATTTGGCTCGATGCCGACAATGCATTTATCGGTAAGGCTTAAGCAGCCATCGCTGAGAAGCCTGATTGATTGCAGGAGATTATAGGCCATTACGGGTTTGAATACGTTTAGTTCAAAATGACCCTGGGAGCCAGCCACGCTCATTGTGGTGTGATTGCCCATCACTTGTGCGCATAGCATGGTCATGGCTTCGCACTGGGTCGGGTTGACCTTGCCGGGCATGATGGATGATCCCGGTTCGTTCTCGGGCAGGGATAATTCGCCAAGACCAGAGCGGGGGCCTGATCCGAGTAGTCTGATGTCGTTGGCAATTTTAAAGAGCGCACAGGCCAGGGTATTGAGTGAGCCGGACATTTCAACCATGGCGTCGTGGGCGGCCAGGGCCTCAAACTTATTGGGGGCTGTGATAAAGGGCAGGCCGGTAAGATTTGCCACATGGGCTGCAAACTTTTCGGCAAATCCGATTTTCGCATTCAGGCCCGTGCCGACCGCAGTGCCGCCCTGGGCGAGCTGCAAAAGCTCGCTGTGCGCCGTTTTAATGCGCTTTGATGCCGAGCGTATTTGTGCGGCATAACCTGAAAATTCCTGCCCCAATGTGAGTGGCGTTGCGTCTTGTAAATGAGTGCGACCGATTTTGATGATGTCGGTCCACGCAACTGATTTCGCTTCAAGTGCGCTGGCTATGTGATTGAGTGCGGGCAGCAAGCGGTGGTGAACTTCTTCGGCACTTGCAATATGCATGGCGGTCGGGAAGGTGTCGTTGGAGGATTGGGAGCGGTTAACGTGATCGTTTGGGTGGACGGGGTCTTTGGTGCCGATGGTGCCGCCCATAATCTCGATGGCGCGGTTGGCGATTACTTCATTGGTGTTCATATTCGACTGGGTGCCAGATCCGGTCTGCCAGACAACAAGGGGGAAGTTGTTGTCAAATTTTCCGGACATGACCTCTTCGGCGGCTTGAGTGATGGCGGTGCCGATATCCGATTCAAGATTATCCAGGTCCATATTGGCCAGAGCAGCCGCTCGCTTAACGCAACCCAGTGCACGAATGAGCGGGCTCGGCATGGTTTCATTGCCGATTTTGAAGTTGATCAGGCTGCGCGCCGTCTGGGCTCCGAAATATTTGTCATTTGGTACTTCGAGGGGGCCAAAGCTATCGGTTTCCGTGCGGGTATTGCTCATGTGGAACGGGCTCTCATCTTGGGTTCAGGGATGGGTGATGTTGGCTGTGATGATAGCGCGATTGGCGCAAAAATAAAGCGCTATGACCCCCTTCATTGGTTGAGGGGGACTGGTCGCATTTTTTCTTGCTTGGTTTATTGTTGAGGTTGGGAAACCCTGGATCGGTCATATCAGGGTAGAGGTTTGCACGCGCTTGAGTGTCGCCTGCTAGCGCTTGCGAAAATGATCGAGCTCGACGATTTCGGCAGATACGGCTTCTTTTTCTACTTTTTCTTCTTTTTCTACTTTTTCTTCTGTGGCGCCTTCATCAGCTGCGTTGCCGTCACTCTCGGCCTTATTCTCAGCCATATCATCCCCATCGAAATCCTCATCCTCGTGGGAGGCGCCGAGTTCAGCCATTTGATTGGACAGGAATTCAAGGGGGGCTGTGGGGTAATCTTCGGGATTTACGGGGAAGCCCGGGTTTTTTGGTGATGTTGTGACTTCTGAGAGAACCGGCGAGCGGCGCACTGTGTCGTCGGTCATGTCTCCGGTTACAAATTGCAGGCCGTATGGAACGCTCGGGTCATAAAATACCTTGAGTGCTGTATATGGAACGGTCAGGCGTTCGGGGATTGCATTGAATGTCAGTTTTACCTGGAAGCGATCATCATGCACTTCGAGATCCCAGAAACGGTGTTGCAAGACGATGGTCATTTCGTTTGGATATTCTTCACGCAGGCGTTTTGAAATAATAACGCCGTCAGCGCATGTATCAAATGAGATAAAGAGATGGTGCTCGCCGGGGAGACCATGTTTTTCGATATCAATGAGGACCTGTTTTGCAACGCCACGCAGGGCTTGCTTGGTCAATCCGTCGTAATCAATAGTATGTTCATTGTCTGACATTTGTGCAGCTCGACCCGGTCTCTATTGGCTTATCGCCATTGTCGTTTAACCCACGCTTGCGCTCAGGCAATAAAGTGGAGGGCTTCTGTTGCCCGGTGCCCTCCGAACCGCGCCTGCCCTTGCAAAAGAACAGGACTAGATTTTGAAGCTCAGCACAGCTTACGCTGCGATGGCTGCTTCAGCATAGTTGTCATTTGCGACTACTAATATGGTCCGATACGGTGGTACCATGCCGGGCAAAAACAAACCTTTTACACCCTCGTCGATCCTATTTCGCCCCCATCAGATATGGTCTCTCCGTGAGCCTGACCTTTATGCGTACATAAAGCCAGTACTGCATCGGGCTCGTCGGGAGACCACATTTGGTGGAGGCGCCGGGTACCGCCCCCGGGTCCGAATGGTTTATTATGATCGTCATTTATCGCCATAGCCGAATATCTTCGGCAAAGTAAATATAGGGGGGAATGAGGTTAAAAAAAAGCTCTCATGGGGAGAAATCACGTGTTTTTTTCTTAAACTATGTTGAAATGACACGTTATTTTGTTCGTTTTGCCGTTTTTGATTGTACCTGGCCAATGATTGCGCCTAATCGCCTTCTGTTTTGATGCGCACGATACGACCGCAATGTTTGCAATGCACGGCGTCGGGATCATGACGTGAGAGACCGCAATCCGGGCATGTGAAGGCCACTTTGTGGGGTCTGAATATGGTTTGCAAAAGGCGCAAAAACAACGATACGCCGATCACCATTATGCCAACTGCCAGGAGGCGACCGGAATTGCCGATCAGGGTTATATCGCCAAAGCCTGTTGTTGTAAGGGTGGCGACGGTGAAATAGAGCGCATCGACGAAGTTTCTGATATTCGGATTAAAGTGAACCTGGAGCACATAAACAAGGGCTGAGACGACGAATATAAAGACGAAAAGATTGATAGCACTTTGGATGACCTCTTCGTTTTGTTTAAAGAATTTATATTCGTTTCTGAGATCGCGCAAAACATGGAATGACCGCAAGAGACCGACGGCGCGCAGAACGCGGAAGAAGACCAGGCTTTCGATGAAATAGGGCACAATCAGGGTGAAGATGACGATGACATCGGCGATCGTAGTCAGGCGGGTGAGGAAACGGGCGCGATTGGGGGCGATCCAGAAGCGGATCAGGAGATCGAGACTAATGAGGGCTGCGATGACGAGTTCGGCGTAATGCCAGAATTTTGTATCTGGCACCAATGTGGCCACGACAAAAAAGGCGAGGGTGAAGACATCGAATATCAGCAGAAAGATGCGGAAAATCCGGGCGCGCGAGCTGGCGCCGACATAGAGGTTTCGGAAAAATTCGCGCACAGGCCTCATCTGGGCATGGTCTCCATTTGGAAGTTAAATTTCTGGAAATGTAGGTAGCCATGATTTGCCTGCCCGCGCAAGGTTTTGGCGGAATTCTCACTATCGGCAACTCTATCCCCTTCTTTATGACGATTATCCGCTGAGCTGGCATGACGTGTGCAAACCATTTGGGGAGGTATGATTGTTGCGTGTTTGCATGGTCATGCGAATAAAATTTAAGGGGCAATAATGGACAATATATATAACCGCGTGCTGCTGGTTGCGGCTCTAATGACGTTTGCACTTTTTGTGATGATGCGGGGGCAGGGACGGAATGCGACTTTGGCTATCGTCAAAATTCCCGCCCTTTCCATTGAGGCACAGATGGGGCGCAAGGCGTTTGACGCAAATTGCAAGACATGCCACGGCAAGAACGGTGCGGGTACCGATCAGGGGCCGCCGTTGATCCATGAAATTTATGAGCCTGATCATCATTCCGATAAGAGCTTTTACCGGGCGGCCAAAGATGGTGTGCGCGCCCATCACTGGCCTTACGGTGATATGCCGCCCGTTAAGGGCATCAACCGTCATGACCTGGCTGGAATCATCCGCTATATCCGCGAGCTGCAACGGGCGAACGGGATTTTTTAGCGCGCAGTGTTTTGACTAGTCACCCGCACACACCTATCCTGAAAATGCTTTAGGGCCTCCAGAGCCGACACCAGGCGTTTGGACTAAACTTGCCCGTCACAACAGAGCACGTCCGCGACCCTGGGGAATAGTACCGGCAGTTGGCGCATCTTTGCCGCCCATTCGGCGACGGCATATATCCTGCGGCTTTTTTGCTCGTTTTCGCCGCGGCTATGTGCGGTTTTGCTAGAACCGCTGTCGCAGATAGCAACCCATATAACACTGTTCGCTTGAGAAGTTGGCGGCGAGAGATTTTATTTTTTACTGGCATCGTTTTTTCCTTGCTCTCCCCCTTTGAGAAACAATATGGATCCAATAATCCATTGACTATTTCTGACACAAAATATGGGGCGAACTTTTGATCTGGCTCAAATGCGCAAAACCGATATCGAACGGTTGCGGCTAACCGGTCCTCGATAGGTGGTCTTCTGTTTTACCTAAGCGGTTTGCATGACATCCCTCTGTCACTATGGGCTGGGCTGGCATTATATTTAAGCGTTATCGGGGTAGGCTCTTTGGTTGGCAGGCGCTAGAAGGGCCAGGCAATATTTTGACGATCCACGGCATATTTGAGTAGGTTGACTTCAGTTCTTAACTGACGCCTTCATCCTCCCTATTCAAACTCGAGAAGCAGATCCTTGGCATCAATCTGGGTGCCGACAGGCGCGGTGATCGCCTTGATGATGCCCTCGCGCTCGGCGTGAATTGAGGTTTCCATTTTCATTGCCTCGATGGAAAGCAATACATCACCCTCATTGACATGCTGACCCACCTTGACCGCGATTAAGGACACAAGCCCGGGCATGGGGGCGGGGACATGCTTGTCATTATCCGGTTCGGCTTGCGGGTGGAGTACAAGTTCGCCTGCGACAGAGCGGTCGGCAATGCGAATGGAGCGCGGCTGGCCATTAATCTCAAAAAAGACCCGACGGTTGCCATCATTGTCGACTTCACCCACTGCCAGGCAACGGATGTGCAATCTGACACCCTTGGCGAGATCGACGCTGATTTCAGTGCCGACTTCCATGCCGTAAAAAAACGCAGGCGTTGGCAGCACACTTACCGGGCCAAAGTCCTCGCGCCTTGCCATATAGTCCTCAAACACTTTGGGATACATCAGGCTTGAATGGAATTCCTCGTCCGTGATCTCACGGTAGGTGGTTTCATTGAGCGCGGTTTTGAGTGCGTCAAGGCTGGCGGGTGTCATGTCTTTGCCGGGGCGCTTGGTTAGCGGTTTTTCGCCTTTGAGAACTTTCTTTTGCAGCATTTGAGGAAAGCCATTGGGGGGCTGGCCGAGCTCGCCTCTAAAGAAACTCACAACCGACTCGGGGAAAGCAATTTCCTTATCCGGGTCTTCGATTTCTTCACGGGTGAGGCCACCTGCGACCATGGTCAGCGCCATGTCGCCCACTGTTTTTGAGGACGGCGTGACTTTGACGATGTCGCCGAACATGTCGTTGACGTCTGAATAAGTGCGCGCGACGTCGTGCCATTTCTCCTCAAGTCCCATGGAGCGTGCCTGCTCTTTGAGATTGGTGAACTGACCGCCCGGCATTTCATGAAGGTAAACTTCTGATGCGCCTGCCTTCATATTAGATTCAAAGGCTGCGTAGCCCTCGCGTACCCTTTCCCAATAATCCGAGAATTCGCGAATGTCGCTCGCATCAAGCCCGGTCTCGCGGTCGGTGTGATAAAGGGCTTCGACGATGGAACCGAGATTGGGCTGAGAGGTCATGCCGGACATGGCGTCCATGGCGGCGTCTGCGGCATCGACGCCTGCGTCTGCGGCGGCGAGAACGGTGGCGGCCGATATGCCGGATGTGTCATGGGTGTGGAAATGCACGGGCAAGCCGGTTTCTTCCTTGAGCGCTGGTATCAGGATCCGTGCTGAGGCCGGTTTTAGAAGTCCCGCCATATCTTTAAGGGCGATGATATGGACGCCGGCGGCTTTTAGCTCTCCTGCCATTTTGAGATAATAGTCCAGGTTATAGGTACCGCGCTCCTTGTTGAGGAGGTCGCCTGTGTAGCAAATCGTTCCTTCACAGATTTTTTCCGCCTTGCAAACGGCGTCAATTGCGACGCGCATATTCTCAACCCAGTTGAGGCTGTCAAAAACGCGGAAGACGTCCATGCCGCTTTTGGCCGCGCGGTCTATGAAGCTCTTGACCACATTGTCAGGGTAGCTTGTGTAGCCAACGCCGTTTGATCCGCGAAACAGCATCTGGGTGAGGTGAGACGGCATGGCTTCGCGCAAATGTTCGAGGCGGTCCCAGGGGCATTCGTCGAGAAAGCGCATGGCAACATCGAACGTTGCTCCTCCCCAGCACTCGAGAGAAAATAATCCTTTTAAGCGGGCTTCATAGGCGGGTGCCACTTTGATCATGTCGTAGCTTCGCATGCGGGTTGCGAGAAGCGATTGGTGGGCGTCGCGCATGGTGGTGTCGGTTAGCAGGAGGCCCTGTTGTTTGAGCATCCAGTCGGCTACCGCTTTGGGGCCTTTGGCGTCCAGAATGGATTTTGGCGTCTCAAGCTGCGTTGATATTGTGTCCGTGCTCTTTGGCAATACAGGGTCGCTCAAATGTTTTGGTGGGCGCGGGCGGTCCTTGACCTCCCTTTGACCGTTTACATTGACGTCGGCGATATAACGCAACAGCCGGGTTGCGCGATCACGCCGCTTTGGAAAATTGAAGAGCTCGGGCGTCTGATCAATGAACCGGGTGGTGTAGTTCATGCTCAAAAATTCGGGATGGTTGATCAGATTTTCGATGAAGACAATATTTGTCGCAACACCTCTGATGCGGAATTCCCTGAGTGCGCGGTCCATGCGCTTGATCGCCTCATCGGGGGTTGGGGCCCAGGCGGTAATTTTTTCGAGAAGACTGTCGTAATAGCGGGTAATAACCGCGCCCGAATAGGCTGTGCCGCCATCAAGGCGAATGCCGAAGCCGGTTGCTCCGCGGTAAGCGGTGATGCGGCCGTAGTCGGGAACAAAATTGTTTTCAGGATCTTCGGTGGTGATCCGGCATTGCATGGCGTGCCCATTGAGGACGATGTCTTTTTGTTTCGGGACGCCGCTTTCAGCGACATTGCCAATTTTAGCACCTTCGGCTATGCGGATCTGCGCCTTGACGATATCGATGCCTGTGACCTGCTCGGTCACCGTGTGCTCGACCTGAATTCGTGGATTGACCTCGATGAAATAAAATTTATCACTGTCCATATCCATCAGGAACTCGGCGGTGCCTGCATTTACATAACCGGCCTCATTGGCCAGTTTGAGAGCGGCAACGCATAAATCCTCGCGCTGTTCTTTTGTGAGATAGGGGGCGGGGGCGCGCTCAACCACTTTTTGATTGCGCCGTTGCACCGAGCAATCACGCTCCCAGAGATGGACGACATTACCATGAGTGTCGCCAAGCAATTGAACCTCGACGTGGCGGGCGCGTCGCACCAGTTTTTCGAGATAGACTTCACCATTGCCAAAAGCGTTTTCTGCTTCACGTCGCCCAGCACTTACTTCATCTATTAGCTCGTCCGGACCTTCAATTATACGCATGCCGCGTCCGCCGCCGCCCCAGCTCGCTTTGAGCATGAGGGGGTAGCCGACGTCTTTGGCCATTTTTTTGATAATCTCGGGGTCTTCAGGCAACGGACCGGTTGCGGGCATGACCGGCGCGCCTGCAGCTAATGCCATTTCGCGGGCCGACACCTTGTTTCCGAGTGAACGCATGACGTCGGGAGGTGGGCCGATCCAGCACATTCCGGCTTCGGTTACAGCTTCTGCAAATTCAGGGTTTTCGGAAAGGAGACCGTATCCAGGATGGATAGCGTCGACATTGGCGGCTTTTGCGACACGTATAATGCTCTCAATATCCAGATAGGCTGAAACGGGCCCCTGGCCTTCGCCAACCCGGTAAGATTCGTCCGCCTTGTATCTGTGCAGTGAAAGTTTGTCCTCAAGGGCATAAATCGCAACGGTGCTAATGCTCAGCTCATTTGCTGCGCGCAAAACGCGAATGGCTATTTCACCGCGATTGGCGACGAGCAGTTTTTTTATTTTCAATTTGGATCTCTTTGGCTTTATGATTTGTAATTGCAGGCGCTAAATGTGCTAATTTCTGAATCTAGTTATAAAGTTGTAGGTTTGTCTCTGATGTCCTTATAAACAGAGGATCCGTCAAATGTCCAATCCTGGCTGTCGGAGCTGTTGGTTGTTGACGGGGAAAACATGTTAATTTGCGCGGGCCATTAAGGCCGAATGGGGCGTCACCGGTTAAGAATCGCGTTAATAGAGATCCTATGAAACAATATCTTGATCTTATGCGCCATGTGCGCGATTTGGGTGCCGTCAAGTCTGACCGCACGGGCACGGGTACGCGTAGTGTCTTTGGGTATCAGATGCGGTTTGACCTCGAGCATGGCTTTCCGATGCTCACTACCAAGAAACTGCATCTCAAATCCATCATTCATGAGCTCCTCTGGTTTCTCTCGGGCGACACCAATATTCGCTATCTCAAGGAAAACGGGGTGCGGATCTGGGATGAGTGGGCTGATGAAAATGGTGATCTGGGGCCTGTGTACGGGGCGCAGTGGCGCTCATGGCCTGACCCAAAGGGTGGGCATGTGGATCAAATCGCGGGTGTTATTGATAGCCTCAAGAACAATCCGGATAGTCGCCGTCATATTGTGTCTGCGTGGAATCCTGCACTTGTTGACGAGATGGCCCTACCACCTTGTCACTGTCTCTTTCAGTTTTATGTGGCGGAAGGCAAGTTATCCTGCCAGCTCTATCAGCGGTCAGCGGATATTTTTCTCGGCGTTCCATTTAACATAGCATCCTATGCGCTTCTCAATATGATGATGGCGCAGGTGGTCGGGCTCAAGCCCGGTGAATTTATTCACACGTTTGGGGACGCGCATCTTTATTCCAATCATCTTGAACAGGTGGAGCTACAACTTGGCCGCGCGCCCGGTCCATTGCCGAAAATGCTGATCAACCAGGAAGTGAAATCATTGTTCGACTTTACATATGATGATTTCACGCTTGAGGGATATGAGGCGCAACCTCATATCAAGGCAAAGGTAGCGGTATGACCCATAAACCGAAAATATCGATTGTGGTGGCGGCGGCGGAAAATGGCGTGATTGGCAAGGACGGCAAGATGCCGTGGCATGTATCATCTGACCTTAAACGCTTTCGCGCACTTACCATGGGCAAGGTGGTTGTTATGGGGCGCAATACGTTTGAGAGCATTGGCAAGCCTTTGGACGGTCGTGAAAATGTGGTTGTGACGGCTAATTTGCGTCTCGCGGAAAAAGGTGTTTGGACGGTGAGCACCATCAAGGAAGCGTATGATTTTGCCAACCGGCTGTCAGAGGAGCTGGGTTCAGATGAGATCATGATCATTGGTGGTGCACAGATTTATGCCTCAACCATCAATATGACGGATAAGGTTTATCTGACCCGGGTTCACGCCTCGCCTGATGGTGATACGCTCTTCCCTGATCTTGATGAAGCGGAATGGAAAATTTCATCGCGAGAAGAATGCCCAAAAGGCCTCAAAGATGACTTTGCACACAGCTTTGAGATATATGAGCGGATAAAGTAAACCATGTTATCGCGACGGTGCTGGACAAAGGCACCTGCGCTTCCCATATGAGGTCCAGGTTGATGCGGCTTCGTGTTCGCGTCACTTTGACTTGTTGACCTTATTCTCAAACGGTCGTTTACATATTAAACTAACGAATGGTATGAGCGGTGGAGCGGGACTCTCTCTCGCCCCAACGAACATTTTTATAAAATTAAGAAGATTAACTTTACTATTATTGGGAAGAAGCAATGCCCTGGAGCGATAAAAACGGTGGTGGATGGAAAAGCGGTGGTGGCCGGGGTGATGGCCCATGGGGTCAAAAGCCATCAGGTGGCGGTGGTCCAGGTGGCAATCAACCACCTGATATCGAAGAGATGTTGAAAAAAGGTCAGGACAAGCTCAAGCAGGCTATGCCTGGCGGCGGGATGAACAAGTCCTTTTTGTTCCTGGTGAGCGCTATTGCGTTGGCGGCGATTGCCTTTTTCGGCTTCACGGTCCGGGTTAATCCCGATGAGGTTGGTGTGGTTCTGCGTTTCGGCAAGTTCCATGATCAATTGGCACCGGGGCTGAATTTCCGCTATCCCTATCCGATTGATAAAATTTATCTGCCAAAGGTTACACGCATTAACCGCACGTCGGTTGGTTTCCGTGGTGGATCCTCCAGCAGGTTTGGTAACTCGAGCGGTGACGTCGCCAAAGAAAGTCTGATGCTTACGGGTGACGAGAACATTGTAGATGTGGATTTCGTCGTCTTTTGGCAGGTTGGCAATGCCAAGGATTTTCTTTTTGAAATTCAAAACCCAGTTTCAACGGTTAAAGAAGTGGCAGAAAGTGCCATGCGTGAAATTGTGGGGCAGAATGATATTGAGCCTATTCTAACCGAAAGACGGGCGAAAACGGAATTGGCCGTTCTTGATTTGATGCAGAAAACGCTCACACAATATAAATCCGGTATTCGAATAACACAGGTACAGATGCAGAAAGTGGATCCTCCTGGGGACGTTATCGGGGCATTTCGTGATGTTCAGGCGGCGCGAGCTGACCAGGATCGTTTGAAAAATGAATCCGAAACCTATGCCAACCGGGTGATACCGGAAGCACGTGGTGAAGCGCAAAAGATTGCTCAGGAGGCGCAGGCCTATAAAGAGCAAACGATCGCGCAGGCTGAGGGTCAGGCAGATCGTTTCGTCAAGATTTATAACGAGTATGCAAAGGCGCCTGAGGTGACACGGAAACGTATGTTCCTGGAAACCATGGAAAAGGTGCTGGGTCGGTCTGAGAAGATCATAATCGACAATAAGGGAGGCGGCACGGGTGTTGTGCCCTATCTCCCGCTTAATGAGTTGACGCGCAAACGCGGTGGGGGACAATAATCATGAAAACTTTTTCAGCAGGATTGCTTGTTCTTTTGGCGCTTGTCGGGGCATTAGCCTATTTCTCTCTCTTTATTGTTGATCAAACCCAACAGGCGATTGTGCTTGAGTTTGGTAAAACAAAAAAGGTCATCAAAGACCCGGGCCTAAAGTGGAAAATTCCATTCGTGCAAACGGTGCAGTATTTCGACAAACGTATTCTTGATCTTGATACGCCAGCACAGGAAGTCATCGCGAGTGACGAAAAGCGTCTGGTGGTGGATAGTTTTGCCCGCTATAAAATTGTCGATCCGCTTCTATTTTTCCAAACGGTACGTGATGAACGTATTGCACGGTCACGGCTGGGTTCGATTCTGGATTCGTCGCTGCGTCGGGTTCTTGGTACTGCAACCTTGCAGGATGTGGTGCGCGACAAGCGTAAGGACATGATGATAACGCTTACAAATTTCGTCAATCAGGAAGCGAAAAGCTTTGGCATCGAGATTATTGATGTTCGCATTAAACGCGCCGATCTGCCTGCTGAAAACAGTCAGGCGATCTATAAGCGTATGCAGTCTGAACGTCATCGCGAAGCAGCAGAATTCCGGGCGCGTGGTCAGGAAGAAGCACTTCGTATTCGGGCTGAGGCTGACCGTCAAGTTACGATTTTAAAGGCGGAAGCAACCCGGGACGCGCAAAAAATCCGTGGTGATGGTGATGCGAAACGAAACGAGATTTTTGCCAATGCTTACGGCAAAGATGCCGGATTCTTTGCATTTTACCGCTCTATGCAGGCCTATGAAAACGGACTTCTTGCTGACGGCACGAAGCTTGTTATTTCGCCTGATTCTGAATTCTTCCGGTATTTCAATAATCCGGCTGGAGGTGCAAGTCGTCGTTAATGCAAGATTTGATTGTCGCCGTTGGACTTGTTCTCGTAATTGAGGGTGTGCTTTGGGCGCTTTTTCCAAACTATCTTACAGCTATGCTTGAAGCAGCGCGTGAGTTGCCCGAGCCGGTTATGCGGTTGATTGGACTTGCCGCCGCCATTATTGGCGCGTTGGTTGTCTGGTTTATCAGAGGCTAACTAGTCAGCTAGCCAATTGATATCTTGCAGGCATCGAATTTGAATACCCCGGAACCAAATTGGCGCCGGGGTATTTTTTTGCGTGCCTGGCGTTTTGTCGCTTGCAAAGCAATAAGCGTGTTGCCACTGGCTGGCAGGGGTGCGATAAAATTCATAACAATCAACATGACGCGCGATTTGCGTGAAATTGGGAGACCTGAGAATATGTTTGCTGGTTTGAATAAATGTAAACCGATCTGGCTTGTTTTGGCATTTGGGCTTTTCGCCTTTCTTACACCAACGGCAACATTTGCGCAGGGACCACAATCGGTCGCACCTATTGCTGAAAAACTACTGGATGCAGTTGTGAATATTTCAACGACACAAACTGTAAAAGGCCCAAAGGGTATTCCTTTGCCGAAAGTGCCCAAGGGTTCGCCTTTTGAAGAATTTTTCCAGGACTTTTTCAAAAACAATCAGAAACAGGGCGTGCCGCGCCGGGTATCGTCTTTGGGCTCAGGCTTTGTGATCGATCCCAGTGGGTTGGTTGTGACGAATAATCATGTGATTGCGGATGCGGATGAAATCGTCGTCAATTTTCATGATGGCCGGAAACTCAAGGTGATCAAAGTTCTGGGGCGGGATACGAAAACCGATCTTGCACTGCTGAAGGTTGAAACCGACAAGCCTTTGGTTTCTGTGAAATTTGGTGATTCCTCGATTATGAATGTAGGTGACTGGGTGATGGCCATTGGTAATCCGTTTGGCCTTGGAGGCACGGTTACGGTTGGTATTATTTCGGCCAAAAAACGCGATATTAATTCGGGGCCATATGATGAATTTTTGCAAACGGATGCAGCCATTAACAAGGGTAATTCGGGTGGCCCGCTCTTTAATATGAAGGGTGAGGTTATTGGTGTGAATACAGCGATTATTTCGCCTACTGGTGGGTCGATTGGCATCGGGTTTGCGGTGCCTTCAAAGACGGTTACCTACGTTATTGATCAGCTCAAAAAATACGGTGAAACCAGGCGTGGCTGGCTTGGTGTACGTATTCAATCGGTGACGGATGAGATTTCGGATAGTTTGGGAATGGCCAAGCCCAAGGGTGCGCTGGTTGCGAGCGTTACCAAAGGAAGTCCGGCAGACAAGGCCGGGTTGAAGGCTGGCGATGTGGTTATCCGGTTTGCCGAACAGGATGTGCCGAATGTGCGTAAATTGCCGCGGATCGTTGCGCGTACTGCAATTGGATCAACCGTTGATGTTGATGTTTTACGCAAAGGTCAAACCAAAACATTCCGGGTCACTATCGGGCGGCTTAATGAAATAGCGAAAGTGGCTAATGATGCTGATCCTGTGGCGCCTTCTGGTGGGGCGGGCAAACAGAAAACCGTTGGGCTTTCGATTGCGCCTTTGACAAGTCAGCTTCGCAAAAAATACAGGATCGACAAGAAGGTCAAGGGCGTTGTGATTACGGATGTTGATCCGCTGAGCCCTGCCGCTGCCAAGCACCTTAAAGCCGGGGACGTTATCGCCGAGGTGACACAAGAAGAGGTGAGTGATCCTGGACAGGTATTGGCGCGGGTGGAAGCGGTGAAAAAGGCCGGCCGGAAATCGGTTCTTTTCCTGATATCGGATCCAAAGGGTGAATTACGCTTTGTGGCCGTGCCCATCAAGGTGGAAAAGAAGAAAAAATAGCTGACGTCGTCTGACGTTTTAAAATCGAATGATAAATTTGGAGGCCACTTTCGGGTGGCCTCTTTTTTGTGTTGAAGTTGGCGGATCTCTCAATCTCTTTATGGTGCCGAGCTTAACCAAACATTTACCATGATGCGGCATCTTAACGTTGTCCGTTGAGTTTCATATGCCCCATAACACCGGATGAGTTGAATTGGTTTTATTCAGGGGGGCCTGAATTTGTTCTGTTTTTTTCTGTTCTGTGAGGAGAGTATTATGTTTAAGAAAAATATGCGCGCACCATTGGTGATCGCATCCATTGTTGCGTTTGGATTTATCGGGTCAACCGGCTCTCAAGCTGCCACCCAGACCAATAACTTCGATGTTACCGCGACTATCATTGCGTCATGTTCGATTTCTGCGGGCAATCTCGCATTTGGTAACTATGACCCGCTATCGGGTACTGACAATGATAATACCAGCACGATTGCTGTGACGTGTTCAAATGCCGCCCCATATACAGTTCGGCTGGACGGCGGTACCGAAGCTGATACTGCTAATCGTAAGATGAATGACGATGCGACCGGCCTTCAGAAACTGGATTACCAGCTTTATAGTGACGCTCCTGGTGGTACTGTGTGGGGCAATACTGTTCCAACCGGTCTTGCCGGTACTGGTACTGGTAGCAACCAGAATATTACCGTTCACGGACGGATTACTGCGGGGCAAACCACGCCTCCTATTGGTGACTACACTGACACCGTTACTGCAACTGTCGAATATTAAACTTTGAACTTTGGTTTGACGCTATTTCAGGGACTTCGCTTATGGCCTTTCGGCATATTACTTTATTGACGTTTTGTTTTATGCTGGCTTTGTTGCCAGTGCGCCCGAGTGTAGCGGCTGCTTTAAGGGTGGCACCATTGCTCATAGATGTGCGCAAAGGTGCCACATCCACGATCGAGCTTCAAAATCTGGGTCGGGACGTGACCAATGTCCAGATCCGGATTTTTAAGTGGGTACAGAAAGACGGCAAACGTCAGCTTCTCAAAACACGCGACGTTGTTGCCAGCCCACCATTTGCTAAAATTCGTCCCGGCAAGCGCAATACCATCCGCGTGGTGCGTTTGTCCCGGCGACCGCTCGGGGCGGAAGAAAGCTACCGTCTATTGATTGACGAAATTCCAACCCGGAAAAAAACCAAAAGGTTTCAGGTTGGTATTGCTTTGCGATACTCGCTTCCGGTATTTTTTGGAACGCAGTCCGCTGAAACGAGTGGGCTGAAGTGGACGGTTGTACAAAAAAATGGTGAGACGATTGTTACTGCAAAGAATAACGGATCCCGGCGCGTTCGTCTGGTCGGGATGAAGCTTGAGGGCGGCAAGGGGCGATCAATATCATTTGGCAAGGGGCTCTCTGGTTACGTGTTACAGGGCTCAACAAAAACCTGGAGAAGAAAGGGCTTGATTTCAAGCGCCCGTAAGCGGGGGCGTGTGATTATCACCGCACAAACTGAACATGGCAAGATACGGAGTGAGGCAAAGTTGCAGACTGCGCACTAGTATTTTTGTCACGGCGGTCTTTGTTTTAAGCCTGGCCCTTTGGGGCCGGGCTAATTGCGTTTTTGCGTCTGATGAAATTGTCGTGGACCAGCCGCAGGAATCTCTGCGTACCAGCCTGCCGATTGATCCGGAAAATGAGGACCATCTTTCCAATTTGCCGCTCTACCTTGAAGTAATTTTAAATGGTCAGAAGATGGATATTATTGCGGAATTCAGCCGGTCGGCTGATGGCCGTTTTGCGTCAACGCGGGCGGAGCTCAAGGAGTTGAGCATTGAGCCCGCAGGTGACGGGGCTTCTGATGAGCTCATTAAACTCGATGAGGTCGCGGGGATCAGTTATGAATATGATGAAGAATTACAGCGGATTGATATCCGTGTCGATGTCGCATCGTTAAAGCACAACAGCTACCGGGCCCTGGACGACAGGCCGATCGTGACGGATGCATCAACAAGTTTGGGCGGGGTTATCAATTACGGGTTTTATGGATCTTTGCAGGAGGATTATCTAACTCAAGACGATCTAATCGATGGCATGAGTGTGAGCCTGGAAGCCCGTGTCTTTGGTGATTTTGGAGTGATCGAGACGACCGGTATTATCGGCATGGGAGATCTTGAGACGCAGAGGCTTGAATCCTATTGGATGAAGTCATTTCCCGAACATCTTGTAACTCTTCAGGCTGGCGATCTCATATCGGGTGGCCTTGGCTGGACGCGGCCACTTAGAATGGCAGGGCTTCAGGTGCGTAAAAATTTCGGGTTGCGCCCGGATTTGATCACCAAACCATTGCCCAATGTCTCGGGTAGTGCTGCTGTGCCCTCGACCGTGGATGTTTATGTCAACAATATCAGAACCTATAGCAAGGATGTGCCAAGTGGTCCTTTCACCATTTCCGAGCTGCCAATTGTTTCGGGTGCGGGGGTAACCCGCATGGTGGTTCGTGATGCGTCAGGGCGGGAGAGCGTTACGGAGACGCCTTTTTACTCGGATGCTGAATTGTTGCGTCCGGGGATATGGGATTATTCTGCAGAAGTCGGATTCCCGCGGGTTGATTATGGTTCAGGTGCCGACAGTTATGAGGGTTCGCCCGTTGGATCGGGGAGCCTGCGTTACGGATTTAACGACATGTTGACGGTTGAGGCGCATGCCGAGGGTGGGCTGGGTGTTATCAATGGCGGCGTGGGGGTGCTTAAGCAACTTGGCCTGATTGGAACGTTGGAGGTTGGTGGGTCGGTATCGGCCTATGATGGGGACGTGGGTGGGCAGGTTCATGTCGGCGTTCGGGGCGAATATAAGAATTTTCACTTTAATGCCCGCAGTCAGAGAACTTTTGACGGTTTTACCGATGTCGGTGCGAAAGCTTATAAATATGATCCGAATAGATTTCAGAATTCCTCCGCTCTTAATCTGGAACCTGCGAAATCTATTGATTTTGTGACCTTTGGTATTCCTGTCAGCTTGACCGGCGGAAATCTTAATCTTAGCTATCTGCATACGGAGCGCGGTAATAGTGAGGAGTTGAGTGTTGCGAGCCTTTCATATAGCCAAAAAATAACCGATGATCTTTCAATGCATTCTACCGGTTTTAGAGATTTTGCAGATGATGGAAATAGCGGAGTATATGTTGGGCTTTCCATGTCACTTGGAGAGCAGCACAGTATGGCGCTGGCTGTGAACAGTGATGATGATGGTGTTGGTTACTCGGGTACATATACCAAGACGGCGCGACGTGAACCGGGTAACTTTGGTTGGCGGCTTCATGCCAAGGGAGGAGATGTGGCTTATGTACAGGGTGACGTCAATTATTATGGCAGCAAAGCCTATTTGCGTGGCAGCATTTCCCAAAGTGACAGTGGTATCAGTGGCTCCTATTATGCTGATGGTGCGATTGCGATGACCGGTGACGGGGTCTATTTTGCACCACGAATTGACGATGCTTTTGCCATTGTTGATGCGGGTGCACCGGATGTTGAGGTGAAGCTTGAGAACCGGGTTGTTGGCAATACGGGCGGGGACGGCAAGCTTTTGGTGACGGGCTTGCGGGCATACCAAAACAACAAAATCACAATTGACCCCAATCATCTGCCGTTAAATGCAAATATTGAAAACATTCATGTTGATGCGGTGCCGGCATTTCGTAGTGGCATATCGGTTGGTTTTGATATTGATGCGGAACCCAAGGCTGCACTTGTTGAATTTAAAAAAGCGGATGGCGATTTTATCGAAGCGGGTTACGGGGTTAAGCTCCTTGCAACGGGGGCGGAATTTGTTGTTGGTTATGATGGACAGGCCTATATGGATGGGTTAGGCGCAATAAATAATGTTGAGATTGAATTGGCTTCGGGGACGTGTCGTGCCTCGTTCCCGTTTAGCGCTGTGGCGGACGAGCAGCTTATGATCAGCGGGGTGGTTTGCAGGTGACGGGCTGGATGAAATTATTGAGAGTCCTTGTGATTTCGCTGGCTATTGGCATGTCTTTTGGCAGTCACGCGCGGGCGCAATCATGCACGTTCACCATGCCCGATTTTGATTTTGGAGAGATCGACCTGACGCTCGGCACCAGCTTTGATTTGACCGCTGACATGACGGTGACCTGTACAGGCACACCAGGTAATCAAATAAGGTTCTGCCCTAATATTGAAGGTGGCACAGGAGGGGACCCAAGCAACGATCCGCGCTATATGCTTAATGGTGCCAACCAGCTTCAGTTCAATATTTACAGAAATACCGGGTTTACAAAAATCTGGGGATCGCGTTTCACAGGGGGGAGCAATCCGCCGCAACCACGTTTGACGCTGGATGGCTCGGGTAATGGATCGCGGACACGACCTGTGCGGGTGCGTATTGCTGCCGGGCAAACAGGTCTGCCGACCGGGCTCTATACAACATCATTTTCGGGTGCGCATACGCTTTTTTCCTATGATTATTTTACGGGGCAAAACTGCGGAGTGATTGGCACGGCGAATGCGGTGCAGGTTCCTTTTACCATACAGGCAACCCATGTTGGCTCGTGCAGCCTATCTGCAACCAACCTCAATTTTGGAACGCTTGGATTGCTCACCGGCAATAATGATGCGACTTCAACGCTGAGTGTTACATGTACGTCAGGAGCAAGCTATCAGGTCGGGCTTAATGGCGGGCTCACGGGGGCGGTTGATCCGACATTGCGCAAAATGGCGTCTGGCGCTAATCAGATGACATATGGTCTTTATCAGAATGCCAGCCGCGCAACCGCCTGGGGTGATACGCTTGGCACGGATACAGTTGTCGGCACTGGAACCGGGGCGGCGCAGAGCCTGACCGTATATGGGCGCGTTCCGGCCCAGACTACGCCACCCGTTGGAGCCTATTCCGACACGATTATTGTTACTGTGACATATTGATGGCTGGGCATTTTTGTTAGACCCGACCGCGAGCAACTCGTTGCCTCCTCCACCCTGTCCACCCGATGGAATAATGCCTTGAGGTGTGAAGGGCGGTGAAGGTCATGCTTCTAGTAGAAATGCTAGAGTTATTGATACTCAATCCAATATGAGCGAGACCATGCCGTCAGCGAGTTTTGGCTCAAACCATGTTGACTTGGGCGGCATGACTTCTCCAGCCTCGGCAACCGCCATCAGGTCTTCAAAGGCCACGGGGTAGAGGGCGAAGGCGACCGCCATTTCACCCGAATCCACCCGACGCTCAAGCTCATCAAGGCCGCGAATGCCGCCAACAAAATCAATGCGCTCATCGCGGCGAATATCTTTGATGCCTAAAACTGGCGCCAGGAGGTGCTCGCTTATCAAGCTGGCATCAAGGCGTTTGATAGGATCATCCTCATCTATGAACCGGGGAAGAATGCTGAGGAGATACCATTCGCCATCGAGATACATGCCGAATTCATGGGGTTGCATGGGACGGGCCTGGTCGGATGCTTTTTGCACCAGAAACTTGATGCCGACGCCTTTAAGGAAGTGCTTTTTGTCCATGCCGGCGAGGTCTTTCACGACCCGATTATAGTCCATGATGTGCATTTGATGATGGGGGAAGGTCACGGTCAGAAACGTCTCGAATGACGGGTTTTCCTGCCCGTTTGTTCCGCGCCTTTCAGCTGCAATGCGGGATGCAGATGCGGAACGGTGGTGACCGTCTGCAATATAGAGTGCGGGCAAGGCATCGAAGGCTGCCGTGATTTTTGCTATTGTTGCCTCATCGTCAACCAGCCACATTGTGTGCTGCACGCCGTCATCTGTTGTTTCGTCTACTGTAGGCGCGCCAGCACTTGCGGCCTCAAGAAGGGCGTCGATTTCAGGTGCATCCGGATAGGCCAGCATGACCGGTCCGGTCTGGGCGTTTGTGGCATCTATTTGCGCCACTCGGTCGTCTTCCTTGACGGGTTTTGTATATTCGTGTTTGCGGATACGGTTGGTGTCGTAATCGGGTACGGACGCACCTGCAATCAGGCCCAACTGGCTGCGCCCTTCGCGGATCAGGCGATAGATATAGTAGCAGGGGCTCTCGTCGCGAATGAGAGCACCTTCGCTGATAATCCTGTTCAGGTTTTCCGCAGCTTTTGCATAAACTGCGTCTGAGTATGGATCGATACCTTCGGGCAAATCTATTTCAGGTTTGGAAA
>Ga0209633_10001259_pt1 | contig 26669 bp, 24 predicted proteins | sample Cruoilmetagenom1_FD_187290 | JGI IMG/M metagenome (GOLD analysis project Ga0209633, IMG submission 187290) | Oil polluted marine microbial communities from Coal Oil Point, Santa Barbara, California, USA - Sample 1 (SPAdes) (version 2) | ecosystem: Environmental > Aquatic > Marine > Oil seeps ...
GTGCCATCAATGGCGGCTTGCTGGGGTGATTTCCCTTTTTTATATTCATGCGCGATGCTTTCGGAAAGCACAATGGCATCATCCATCAAGATACCAATCGCCATGAGTAACGCGATCATGGAGATCATATTAATGGTGATTCCAAACATTACCATCATGGCTAAACCGCCCAGGAATGAAATGGGTAAGCCGAGTGCTACCCAGAAGGTATAGCGCCAATTAAAGAATAAAAACAGAGCAAGAGCTGCCAGCAATAATCCCTGCCAGCCATTCTTTAAGAGTAGTTTTAAGCGATCTCGTACCAGTGACGCACCATCATTGGTGATGGTTAGTCTAGTGCTTTCAGGTAGGATTTCATTCTCTGCATCAACAAAGTCCTGCATGGCATCAAACACTTTTAGGGTGTCGTCAGTGGTATTTTTACTAACCTGTAATACACCTGCTGGAACACCATTTAGCTCAATCCGTTCTTCGCGTTTTTCAAATTTATCTTCAATTCGGGCAATATCACCGAGTTTAATTTCACCGCCAGTGGGTGAGTTAATGATGACTAGATCAGCTAGTTCTTCGGCTGTTTTGCGTACGTTATCAAAACGTATTTGATAAGATGTTTCACTACCTTCAAGCGTACCGGCAGGTAACTCAATTGCTTGTGCCGCAATCAAATTGGCAATGTCCTGCACGCTTAATTGGTATTTTAACTGGGTGTCAGGATTAATTAAAACCTGTAACTGATGCTTTGAAAAACCACCTACTGTCACGATAGGGATTCGTGGTGTTGCTAGCAGTTTATTTCGATAATCTTCGGTGAGTGCTTTTAGTTCAGCGGTGGTCAGATTTTTAGAAGTGATGGCAATATTGGCAACACGGCTAATGCGTCCTAGCTCTTTTATCAAAGGGTCTTCTACTTCTGCTGGAAAATCTGAGATGCCATCGGTGGCCGCTTTGACATCATCGTAGAAAGCTTTGATGTCACCTGATTCGTGCATTTCTAAAGTGAGAATAGCGATATTATCGCGCGCATCACACTTTTGTTCTTTTAAAAAACTAATGCCATCGGTAGCATCTTCTAAGCGGTTACAAATGGCATCTTCGACGTCTGCCGGGTTTGCACCAGGGTACGCCATAGTGACTTGAACTTTGCTAGGCTTGAGCAACGGAAAAGACTCTTTATTAAGATGCGTAATTGAGGCAAGTCCGATGGCAATAATTGCCATCATCAGAATATTACCCGCAGTCGGGTGTTTTATAAAATAGCTTATCACTTGCTTACACCGCTCGGGGCAATAGCCTGTTTACCTAGTGCTTTTAGTTCTAACTGCTTTTGATAGTCTTGCGCCACAATGGCTTTAAGTGGTAAGCCTTCCATAACTGGAATAACATCACTGATAATAATTTTTTTGCCAGCTAAATGAGCATCTTTGTCACCATCAAGAACAACCATATCGCCTTGCAGGAAAAGAGTATGAACAGGCTGAACTTTCAACTTATTGTCTTCATCTGCAATGTAAATACGCCCCTGATGCAGCGCTTTTCGTGGCACAACCAGTGTGGGTTTGGCGGGGGAAAATAATTCTACAGAGGTGTACATGCCTTTTAATAAAGGTGGACGTTTGCCAGGAATAATCCCTTCATAAGGTTTATCTACAGCAATAACTAAACCCAGCGTATCTCGTGTTGGGTCGACTGATTCACTGAGGCGGATAAGCTGACCATCCCAAACGGATGGGTCATTAGAATCTCCAACTAAACGAACACGCGCTTCCAAATGCATATTGCTTAATATTTTATGCATGCTAGTAGGGTCTTTTAAACTAATTATCGGTTTTTTGCTTCCTTTTTTTGGTCCTAAACCAGAGATTAATGGGCGGAATTGTTTAGTCGGAAGTTGTGCTGTAATTTCAACTGCTTGCATACCCAGGGCCTCAAATAATACACCACCTGCTGGTGTGAACTCGCCACTTTCAACAGAAACAGTGCCAATACGTGCATCAAAGGGCATCGTAACTTCGGTCTTGCCGAGCGTATCTTTGCTTTGATTAACCTGACTTTTAGACTGTGTAATTTGCGCTCTAGTGGCTGCTTTGCGACTTTTATAACTGGAAAGTTTTCCCTGGATATCTTGAACTGCTTGGCGTAAGCCCAATACTTTTTGTTCTTCCTTGTCTAGTGTTGAACGTGCAATTAGACGTTTATTCCACAATGATTTAATCCGGTTGAGTTCTTTTAATCCCACATTGAGATTTTTCTGTGAAATACTCAGAGCGCGTTTGGTACTTTTTTCTTCAGTTTCTAATTGAGCTAATGATGACTGGCTTCCGGCTAAACCTGCCTTGCTCTGATTAAGTGATATTTCAAAAGTGGTAGGTTCTATGCGCAAAACCACCGTTCCTTTTTTTAGGCTTGCACCTTTTTTTAGATCAGGATGAATGTAACTCACCTTGCCACTGACTTCAGATTTAGCCTTAAGCACAACCGATGGTTCGACATTGCCAAATGCCATTGCTCTGGCGCGAAAGGGGATTTTTTTAATGGTAATGACTTCCACCGCTTTGTCGGGGAATTTAGCATCTTCATGTTCAATGGGTGCTTTTGATTTTACCTGCATGACAACAAAAGCTATTGCTCCTCCAAGAATAAGCGGAAGGAATATAAAGTTTTTAAAGAATTTTTTCATAAATGTACTTAAAAATAGATATGGCACCCCCCCACTTTTTTATATCAGAACCTAAAAAGTGGGGGGGGTGCCATATGGGTTTTAAAATGGTTTGTTTATCCTTTGGGTTCAGGCAATCGATAAATTGCATGGCAAGCAATACAATTTTGCATCAAAGTATCAAGTTGTTTACGCGCAACTACAGGATCTTTTGAAGTCTTTGCTGTTTCAGCGATTTCATCAAATTTATCGCGTGTTCCAAAGCCCAGTTTTTTCATACCTAAAGGAATTTTTTGCAATAATGAACCTGGTGTACCTTCTTCTGCTGCCATGCCCGCTTTGTGGGCTAGTTCAGCAACCTTACCCATATTATTCTCAGTAATTGCCTGACTGACTCCTTGCACGCTGACTAAAAATGCACGCATTTCATCAAGAATCAGATTGCGCTCATCTTTTGTTAGCACAACTGAGGTTCGGCCATCTTCGGATGGTGCAACACTACCACTGACAAATTTATTAATTAAAAAGCCCGACAAAGCCATTAGTAAAATAATAATTGTCCAGAGCAGTTTCACATTATTCATTGCTAATTTCCTTTGCGACTTTGTTTCTTATCTCTGCGTTGCTGTCTAAGTTGTTTAAATTTTGTTCGTTGTTCAACACTTAATATAGATTCAATCTTCATACGCATTTCACCTTTTTCTATGACCATGCGATGTACTCGTTTTGCTTTCTCATCGGCCAATGAAAAAATCTGGTTCTTGTAGTTGGGACTAGTAGTATCTAGTTGGTGGAGAGTTTGACTAATTTGACGGATTTCTTTTTTAATGGGTTTAATTCTACTCTCTTTTTCTTGAATTAATACCTGCATTTGTTGTTGTTGCTGTGGAGATAAATTAAGTTTCTGCATCATTTTTGCACTCATGCTTCCACGTTTACCTCCACCTTCACGACGCATTTTTTCCATCATGGCTTGTCGCATTTTATTCATGCCCATGCCTTTTCCTTGCATACTCATGCCCTTTCCTTGCATCATATGCTTTCCCTTACCTTGTCCCTGCATGCCCCCCATTCCTTTTTGATGCATATTTTTGCCCTGCATCATTCCCATACCCATGCCCATTTTTCCATGTTGCTCTTTAACATGTTCTGCAAAGCCCTCAGGTGTTTCTATATCACCCGCAAAAATATATGCAGCAATTTTTTTTGCATCTTCTTCAGAAACAGCCAGTGGCGGCATAATTTTAAATTTTTGAATAGCGCCCGGCATCAGGCTGCGGCTGTTTTCCTGTTTGGCAACCCAGCTAGAAACAGCTTCAACAAATGATGATTCATCAGGATATGTGTCTATATAGTGCATTCTCACTGCAGCAATAGGCGGTGCAATTCGTTTGGTCATATCCATGCCGCCTGCAGCAACACCGTGACAGACAGCACAATTGGCTTTAAATAGTTTCTCACCAGCTTCGTGTTTATCATCATCTGCAAATGATGCTTGAGATAACAGGATAGAACTTGCGATAAATATGGATTTAATAATTTTCATGGGTATTTCCTGGCGATTGTTAAATTGTATTTAATTAATAGTCAGTTTCATCATAAAACAAATTTTAAATGAAACTGAAATTTACTCATAAATATGCTCTAAGCATAGTACTTTATTTTCCACATTTCTCTTGATCAGAACTGAGGATAGCTTGAACTTCTGAATCCATAGCTGGAACCTGTGTAACATAAGTTGAGCCAGTGATTTTCTCTATTTGTTTTGCAAATGAACGCAGGTGATTTCGAGAGCCACATAATAAATTTTCGTAAGTACTAATAATATCTTGGTGCTCTAATGACACTAAGTCCTTTTGTATATTGATGTCCTCAATATCTGATTCTTCGACTAATGCTCCAACTCTCAATGCAGCAAGGTCATCACCGCCTATAGCAATATTAAATAGCTGATCATATAAGGCTTGTAATTCTGCGCTGGTATAGGTGTTATGTTCACCTGTGGATGGGTCATCTATATTGTAGGTTTCAAGTAACACCCGCATCGCTTCTGCATGTTGTGTTTCTGCATTATCTGAAATATTTTTGAAAACATTGAGTCTTGAACCCGTTGCAGTGTAGATATCGAGATAAAGATCGCGCGCTAATTCTTCTTCTTCACGCATAAACAATAGACCTTTAATTTCTTTTGCGCTTAAGCCTGATGAGCTTATGTCTTCTATGTCTTCGTTGAGTAATAAAAAAGAAGAGGTAGTAACGGCGGCGATCATATTGACAAGGTCAGCTTTATTCATGTCTATTTGATCACTATCATCAATGGCAAAAGATGCTTGGGATATTAGAATAGTACTTGCGATAAAGATTGAGTTAATAATTTTCATGGTTTTCCCTAGCTTTAGTAGATTTTAAGTTACTTCGGTATATAAACAGCTATTAATTTCCGCATTTCTCTTGGTCAGAATTGAGGATAGCTTGCACTTCAGCGTCTAATTCAGGAACCTGTGTTACATAAGTACTGCCCGTTTTATTTTCAATTTGCTTCACAAATGCACGTAGGTGATTCCGGGAACCACATAACAAATTGTTGTAGGTATCTATGATATCTTTATGCTCAGATGCTACTTGTGCCTTATCAGAAAGTATGTCTCTAATATCGGTTTCCTCAACCAGTGCGCCTACCCTGAGCGTAGCTAAATCATCACTGCCAATAGCTATATTCAATAAGGTATCGTATAAAGCTTGTAAATCTGTATTGGTATAAGTGTTGTGTTCACCTGTAGAGGGGTCTTCAAGGCCATACGTTTCAAGAAGTACTCGCATAGCTTCAGCATGTTGTGTTTCAGCATTATCAGAAATATTTTTAAAAACATTGAGTCTAGAGCCTGTCGCAACGTAAATATCTAGATAAAGATCACGTGCTAACTCTTCTTCTTCTCGCATATACAGTAAACCTTGAATCTCAGCTGCACTCAATTTTGCTGATGTTATCGTGTCTTGGCTAACTGAGGAATTATCATCTGAAACAACACTAGAATCATCTGTTGTCACATTTGAGTCTACGGTTGTAGTATCTTCTGAGGCTTCATCTACTGTATTAGAGCTACTACCACAGGCAGAAAGTAGTAGGGACGATGTAAAAATTACAGCAACAAGATTAATAAGTTTAATTTTTTTCATTTTAAAGTTTCCAAAAAGTATTTGTTTATTAGATTTTCCTAATATAAAACAGCAACCTTAAATGAAACTGAAAAAATGATTTAACCTGGTTTTATCCACCCCAAATCTTCAAAAATCACAAAACAACTGGGTATTAAAAATAGAGAAAGTATCGTGGCAGATAACAAGCCAAAGGTGAGGCTGGCAACGATGGGAATCAACAATTGTGCCTGTGTGCTGGTTTCCAGTAAAAGTGGGAGCAAACCTACAATCGTGGTTAAAGAGGTAAGAAATATTGCACGGAATCTATCATGTGCTGCTTGTTTGACCGCGGCTGTAATGGTCATGTTTTTCCGCCAGTGATTCTTGATAAAAGTCACCAGCAGAATACTGTCATTAACTACAATTCCCATTAGCGTTGCTAGTCCAACCAGGCTGGGCATTGATAATTCCAGCCCTAATAACAAATGGCCCCAGACAACACCAATTAATCCCAATGGGATTGCCAGCATAACGGCTATCGGCTGTAAGTAACTGCGGAACTGGAAGGAGAGAATCAGGAATACGCCGAATAATCCAATTAAAACATTACGCTGTAAGGATGCCATGGTGACGGCATTTTGCTTGCCTTGACCTGCAAATGAGAAGCTTAGTTGTGGATATTTCTTTTTTAAGTTTGGCAAAAACATTTTTTTGGTCATGCCCATGATTTCTTTGGCATTAGCTACTTTTGTATCCAATGTGCCTTGCACTGTTACTGTTCGCAAACCATTAATCCGGTGCAATCTGGCATAACCGCGTACCTGTTTTATGTCGGCTATGCTGGAGAGCGCAATCCGTCTGCCATCAGGAAGTCGGATGGTGAGTGCCTTGAGGTCTTCCAGACTATTGCGATCCTTTGATGAAAGCCTTACGCTAACATCATAGGTATTCGTTCCTTTGGTAACGTCCAGCTTAGTTACCCCATGTATGGCTGCACGAACTTCACGGGAGATACTCTGAGCATTGATACCCAATGTGCTTGCACCTTCACGTAATTGAATCTGGTATTCTGGTTTACCAGGACGAAAATCATCTGAAAGATCCAGCACGCCTTTAAAGCCCCGCAACCATTGTTGAAGTTCTAATGAGCCTTTTTTCAGCATTGCTGTTTGTGTACTGTGCAAGCGAATATCAATTGCTTTTCCTGCTACACCACGCTCTTTATCAGTAAATTTTAAGGCGATAACATCAGGATGGTCACCGCTTAACTCACGCCAGCGCGCAAGTAAATCAGGGATAGTTCCACGGCGTTCTCCGGCAGAAAGCAAATCAGCACTAATTGTCGCGACATGTGCGCCACTTTCATAAGCGCTGACATTGGTATTGTAAAGAACCGTGGTGCTTTTAATGAGACGCTGATTATTTACTTGTAGCTTTGAAAACTCATCATCAGTTTGTTTTAAAGCTGAAGATAATTTATCGACAATTTCTTCGGTTTGTTTTAAAGGAGTACCCTGTGGTAGTAAGATTCTTGCCTGAATGGTATCGCTTTCTAACTGTGGAAAAGCACGGTATTTGAGTATACCTGCGGGGATAGTGGCAAAAGAAATCATCAGCAACGCGATAATTATGCCAAAGGTTAGATAGGGCAGTTTTAGGGAAGCACTTATCAAGCTACCGAAGATTTTATCGCGTAAAAAATTAAAGCCATTATCAATCCAGCGATGAATCATTGAAGGTTTTGTTTTATGTGCATGCTTCATCGAGTGGTACATGTGGGCTGGTAGAATTAAGAATGCTTCGATAAGGCTAATCAACAGCGTTATTACTAAAATTGCGGGAATATATTCAAGTACGGCCCCCATTTTTCCTGACATAAACGCTAGTGGTCCAACAATCACAACGGTAGTGAAAAAGGATGAAATAACACCAGGGAGAACTTGCTTCGTGCCTTCGATAGCTGCTTCAAGTGCATCTTTACCCTGCCTGACTCGTGTTGCAATATTTTCAGCGATAACAATCGCATCATCCATAATCAAACCGAGCGCAACTAACAAGGCAACCATGGTCATCATATTGATGGTGTAGCCCAGCATTTGCATACAGAAAATAGCGCCAAGAAAAGATACCGGCAAACCCATGGTGACCCAGAAACTGTAGCGGAAACTGAAAAAAGCCCACATACTAATGAAAACCAGTAGCAATCCTTGCCAGCCATTAACAAGCAGGATACGTAAACGGTCTTTGATATTTGATGTTACATTCTGGCTGACTTCTAGTTTAATTCCTTTGGGGGCCATTTTTCTTTCGCGCTTGAGGTTTTCTTCAATCGCATTAAATACACGCAGCGAGTCTTCGGTGTAAGTTTTTGAGATTTCAAGCAGAGCGGCACGTTTATCGTTAAAAATTATTTTCTCTTCTTCTTTATCAAAAACTTTGCGAATTTTGGCAATACCACCTAGCTTTATATCGCCACCAGTAGCACTGGAATGAACGGTCAGGTTTTTAAATTCAGCAATGGATTGACGCTCACCAGAGAAACGAATTAAAACATCATTATCTGGTGTATTCATTACACCTGCTGGTACATCCACACTCTGAGTTTCGATTACGGTTGCAATATCGGCCACACCTAAGCCATATTTTTTTAAATTAAAGGCTGATATTTCAATGCTAATATCCTGCTCAGAAAAACCTTTGAGGTCTACTTGGGCAATGCGTTTATCACGTTTAATACGGAATCTAACTTTTTCTGCATAGGCTTTTAACTGGGCGGGCGCAATATCTGCCGTTATCATAATACTAGCGACTGTTGCCACCCTTTCAGCAATCTCGATGGATGCGCGCTCTGCCTTGTCAGGGAAGGTGGAGATAGAATCGTAGCGGGTTTTTATATCATTAAAGAAGGTTTCCATATCTGTTTCTTCACGTCTTTCTATGGTGATTAAGGCGATATTTTCACGTGCATCACAACGCACTTCTTTTAAGCCAGAAACAGAATCCATTGCATCTTCAATGCGTTGGCAAATACCACTTTCAACATCTGCTGCTGTAGAGCCGGGATAGGGAATTCGAATATTGACTTCTGTAGCAGGAATGATGGGGAAGGTATCACGTTGTAGCTTCGGTAAGGCAACAAGACCCAATAACATCATGCCAATCATTAGTAGGTTGGCTGCTGTGGGATGGCTGGCGAAATAGCGAATCATTCTTTTCCGTCCTTGCTTTTATCAGCCTCCTTTTTTTCTTTTGGCGAAGGTGCTTTGCCACTCACTTCCATCATCAACATGCCTCGCGTCTTTTTATCCATGATTGGTTTTAGTAGCATATTCTGAATTGAGGGTATAAGGTCTGACACTATTATCTTTTCATTGGGCTTTATTCCCCCGCTAAGAACAGCATAACGACCTTGTGAGAAAGCAACTTTGACCTTGCGAATTTCCAGCCTGTCTTCATCACTCAATATATAGACTTTGCCTTCATGAATGGCAGAAGCAGGGACTATAACTTGCTTGCCTTTTGGCCTGCCATGTAACTCTACCTCGACAAAGGTATTTCGTACTAGTGGAGGACGTTGCCCCGGCTGGGCTTTTCCATAAGGATCATCGACGCTGACAATTACTCCTGTCGTTTGTGTTTGACGGTCAATTTGTCCTGCTGAACGCTCAACCTTTGCCTTCCATTCAATGGTGTGAGTGCTGGTGCGAAGACGTATAATGGCATCAAGACCTAGTACTCCAGGGAAATCAGAGGCACCTTTACTGGCAATTAAAGGACGCAGTTGACCAATAGGAAAGCGTGCCTCAACTTCTGTTTTATCGGTTGCATCAGCACTGAATAACACCTGCCCCTTATTGGCAAAACGTGCTTCATAGGCAGCGATACTAACGATGCGAATATTAAAAGGCGCTTTTATTTTAGTTCTAGAAAGGTCAAATTCCACCTGTTTGAGTTGAACTGTTAAGACTTTTTTCTCGGCTTCATTTATTAATAAAGAGTTTTTAAAGTTTTGGATGGTTGCATCGGCTTTAATTAAATTTCGCTCAGTAGCTTCTAAAGTACTGGCGGGTAATATGCCTTTCTTTTTTAATAGCTGCTGTCGAACGACTTCTTTTTTAAGTGAGTTTCTATTGCGTTGTTCAACTGCCAAAGAGCTTTTTGTGGTATTTGATTTTACTTTTGAAATATTGAGTTGAGCATTAATCTGACTTAATGCCAGCTTCAACTCAGACGTATCAATCGTTAATAATTCCGTGCCTTTAGGGACAATATTACCAGTTTTTAACTCTTCAGATACCCATTCAATCCGCCCAGCTATCTCTGCTACGGCATCCCAGCTTCGTGTTGGAGAGGTTGTTCCATAACCCAATGCCTTTGGGCTAACTTCTTGAAAAAGGGGTTTGATGACACGTACTTTGGTTGCAGTTTCCACAGCCTCAATTTTTTGGGGAGGCTTTTTCATTTTAGGCGCAACTACAACAATAGCCGCAATGCCAATAGCAACAGGAATGAGAATAAGTGACCTCTTGAGCCATTTTTTAAATTGCATTGGTTTTTTCTCCTCAGACTTAGATATACCCACAATATAGGATAGTACTTTTAACTGAAATGAAACTGAATAATGCGAACACATAACAATATGTTTGCTACTGACGTTATAAAAATGAAATAGAAGCTATTGCCTCTTTGCAGTTAATCATAAAGAATAGGGACTATGATTTTTTTTAATAAACATTTCAGTAATTGCCCTCGTAGTTTTTATTCACTTCCCAGATTTAAAAATCTGGGAAGTTTAACGGGTGATTTTGATGGCTCATTTATGAATTGTGTCTATTTTTCATATACTATTTAAATAACTCTGGGATTTGGTGCATGACCTTATAAGAAATCTCGTAGGGCTTGAGTCTTTAACGGGGCTACTTTTAATTACCTGGACAGCATCCTTTTTATATTTTGAAATGCAGCGTTATTGGGATAAAAAATAAATGGATTTTCTTACCTTCAAAGAATTTATTAGCATTCCTGTTCTTATTGGATTTTATTATTTTGGAGCGGTTATCTTTCCCTTTTTTATGTGGATATTTTTAAAGTGGTTGATGCGAAAGTATAAATTAATTGGTGATGCTCATAACAAGGGAAAAGAGATGGTATTGAGCGTATTAAATACCAAACAAAAAACAAAGCTATTTGCCGCATTTCTAATGGCATTCTTGTTTTTGGAATTATTTTGGAGAATGCTTTTTGAGTTTCTTATTGCCTATATGCAAATGCGTGACGCGATATTGAAATAAAAAGCTAAGAAAATATCTCTTACATTTTTTATGCTAAGTGTAACTGGTGTTCTTTAAAAGCCCTGTGTAAGCAGGGCTTTTTTATGGCTGAAATCAGCGCTTTTTCAAAATCATTCCATAAGAAAGAAATGAAATAATTGACCAAACAGATGAGCGTAAAACCATCGCGCCGACAGTGCGTTGCTCAAAAGCTCCATTCATAAAAATATAAATTCCAAAAATAGCAAAAACGGCTAAAGTTGCCACTGCTATAAACAGTGATAACCAAACTGCCCAGTGCTTTTGCAACCATAAACCAATACCTGCAACAATATAAATAAACCCCATTAGAAAATTGAACCATAAAACAAAAGGCACGTAGTTTCCTGCTGCTTCTCGCCCTACACCTTCAACAAATAAAACAGTTCCGCCTGATTTAAGTGTAAGTAAACCAAAGACAACGGCAATTGCCGAAATAATCCATATTCCAATAGTTCTATTTGATTTCATGATTACTCCGGTTTTTCAAATTCATCAAGACTAAAACAAGTAGCTTAAATGAAACTGAAAATTATAAGGTGCCTGTTGGTTTTTCAGTTTCAATTAAGCTTTGTCGCTTATTGTGATGTTTTGATAATTATCAATAGGATATTTGAATGCCTTCCAAAGTATTAAAAAATGAAGTAAAAGTCTGGGATATCTTTATTAGAGTTTTTCATTGGGGTCTAGTGTTCTTATTTATTGTTGCCTATTTAACTGGGGATGATGAAAATATCTGGCATATCTATTTTGGTTACGCCATCGGAATTCTTATTTCATTACGTTTTCTCTGGGGCTTCATCGGGAGTAAATATGCTCGCTTCAGCAATTTTGTTTATTCACCAAGTAGTGTCGTAGCTTATATCAAGAGTATGTTGCTTCTTAGTCCCAAACGTTATCTGGGTCATAATCCGGCAGGCGGCTATATGGTTTTAGCACTGTTACTTATGTTAAGCATAACAACTTTTACAGGGCTTAAGGTTTATGCTGTTGAAGGGCATGGTCCACTTGCAGGTGATATTAATATTTCACTTATCTCGACAGCTGTTGCTGATGATGAAGATGAAGATCACTCTGAAGGGAAAGAGAGTGAAGAGGAGCTATGGGAAGAAGTACATGAAGCGTCAGCAAAGTTGACTGTTATACTGGTATTTTTACATATCTTCGGGGTAATAGTGTCTGGGCGTTTACATAATGAAAACCTTGTAAAGGCCATGATTAATGGGAAAAAGAAAAAACTATAAGTCTACGTACTAAATACTCTCACAGCCTCATTGGCACCCCCCCCACTTTTTACTATCAGAGGTCTTTAGTAAATAAAAATAGTCTTTTCAGCTTCATTTCATCTTGATTCATTATCGTTAGTTCACGATAGATAAATGGAGACATAAAATGAAAAGCACTTATAAAGCATTACTAATAACAGCCTTTGCTACTAGTGCTCTTGCACTACAAGCACAGGGAATGTCATTTGCAGATTTTGATACTAATAACAATGGCGTGGTTTCTGAGCAGGAATTTAATGATGCAAAGAACCAGCGAATTGCTGCAAGAGCTAAAGAAGGTCGTCAGATGCGAGGCTTGGCTAATGCCCCATCATTTGCCAGTATTGATATCAACCAAGATGGTCAATTAACGGTAGATGAAATGCAGCAGATGCAGCAAGGTCGTGGAAATAAAGGTCAGCGACGTGGCCTAGATAAAAAAATGGCTAGACCGCCACAGCCAGTTTTTGCTGACTTTGATCTCGATAATGACAATAGCCTTAGCGAACAGGAATACTACGATGCGCGAAATAAGCGCATTGGTGATCGAGCTAAAGAAGGACGTCAAATGCGAGGTTTAGCTAATGTTGCCGCTTTTGCAGATATTGATGTTAATGATGACGGAAAAGTTTCTCCAGGCGAATTCTCTTCATTTATTCTGGGGCACCAGAAAAATGCTCACTAACGAGTTCAAGGAGAACCTGATTAAGTTGATTAGATTTAAGCACAGAAAAAACTGTCGCTATTTTTCACGAAGTGAGCTGGAATGGTTGTTCCCTTGTAGCGATCTTCGTGGAAAATATCGGCAGTTTTAGCAAGCTTAAAATAATTGGACTTGATCAGGATCTCCTTCACTAACAATCGACGTTGCGAGGTTGGCGTGGTGGGGCTTAGTACATTATGAGTAAACTGATGTACTGAGTTTCACTGCGTTTTTTTTTGAGGTATGCTGATATTTGTACTCCATTAAAAAATTATGATGTTGGACTTTTCAGGTAAGTTCCTAAATTTAAAGGTTTTGTATGCGACTTTTATTAGTAGAAGATGATGCTGAACTCAGTCGGAGTTTGCAGCAGCAATTAAAAAAAGAAGGCTTTGCAGTTGATGTGGCTGACAATGGTATTGATGCTGAATTTATGGGTAATGAAGAACCTTATGATGCGGTTATTCTTGACCTTGGCTTACCGCAGCGCCCCGGTTTGGAAGTGCTAAAAAACTGGCGACAACGTGAGAATAAAGTCCCCGTTATTGTATTAACGGCGCGTGATGCCTGGCATGAACGAGTGGATGGTTTTAAAGCGGGAGCGGATGATTATCTAGGCAAACCTTTTCATGTTGAAGAGCTACTGGTTCGCATACTGGCATTGGTGCGGCGCAATAATGATATGGCAGGTGATTCTCTAAAGAGCAGCGGATTGGTTCTTGATGAAGACCGCCAACAGGTATGCATCAAGTCGGGAGAGCCGATTGAACTTACCGGAACAGAGTTTCGTTTGCTGCGTTATTTTATGTTAAACCCCGATAAAATTCTCACCAAAACCCGTTTAATAGAGCATGTTTACGATCAGGGTTTTGATAAAGATAGCAATTTAATTGAAGTTTATGTACGTCATTTACGCAAGAAAATAGGTAAAGAGCGCATTATTACTAAGCGCGGACAAGGATATATTTTTACAGAAAACGCATGAAATCATTAGAACGACAACTACAAACAAGTCTCGCTACGGTATTGATTTTAATATTGCTCGGCTTATTGTTAATTGCAGGTATATCCACACGAAATTTATTAGTTGGATTTGTCACTTCTCGTTTGGAGCATGACTCAAAGCGTGTTCTGGATACACTGCTTATTACTGCAAATAATCCAGAGTTAGCCAAGGTTAGATGGAGGCGACTCAACCCAATTTACAATACGCCAGATTCAGGTCATTATTATAAAATCAGCTTTCGTAATAAGAAGGGTGCTGAAACTATTTTGCGTTCACCTTCGTTAAAGGACAGCAATATACCTGCGCCTGATAATAAAACGCCAACCACCTTGCATGATATACCTGGGCCGCAGGGTCAGCACCTGATTGTATGGTCAAAAAAATATAATAAAAATGGTCAGGATGTGATTATCTCAATCGCTGAAGATATGAGTTTGTTAATGAAGAATAGGCGCTATTTTTCCTTTTTATTTATTGGCATGGGTCTTATCGGTGTTGTTTTAATGCTTGCCTTACAACGCTTGGTTATTCGTCGTTTATTCAAGCATCTTGATAATTCCCGTCAGGAAATAAAGCAAATTGAGTCTGGGGAACGTCAGCAATTATCTGAGGAGGTGCCGACTGAAATTTATCCGCTGGTTAAGGAGTTCAACCTCAGCCTGTCACTCATGCAACAGCGCATGGATCGCTCTAGAAACTCGTTGGGAAATTTAGCCCATGCCTTAAAAACACCACTTAGTCTGCTAATGCAACAACTGGATAATAAAGAAACTGAATTACCACAGGCAAAAAAACAGGCAGAGCGAATAAGACAATTAACCGAAAGAGAATTAAAGCGGGCGCGTCTGGCAGGGCTGGGAAACACCACCCAGCGTTTTGATCCACGTGAGGAATTGGCAACCCTAATTGAAGTGCTTAAACAGTCACATCAAAAAAGTAATCTGGTCGTTAATTATAGCATTGCTGATGATGTCCAGCTCTTTGGTGATCGTGAAGATATGCTGGAGCTTGTTGGAAACCTGCTGGATAATGCTTTTAAATGGGCAAAATCCGAGATTGTTTGTTCTTTGTTTATCGAAGAAAGCACTGGCAATACTAATATTATTATTGAAGATGATGGTGCTGGTGGAACTGCTAAAGAACTGGATCAGTTAACACAAAGAGGAACTCGTCTGGATGAGTCTGTTGAAGGGCATGGTCTGGGTTTGGCGATTTGCAAAGATATTGTAAAGTTGTATGCAGGCACTATCCGTTTTGATCGCTCAAAAAAGCTGGGGGGCTTTTTGGTTGAAGTGAATCTTCCTTAGGTTTTCACTTTCTACAGACGTAAAAGTTACACATGGCACCCCCCTACTTTTTAGTATCAGCTATGTCTACCTCATTCAGCCTGATTATAACAAACGATGATTTTGCCCGATTTCTTTTGCCAACACCTCAAAAACACCTGCCTGATCCGCATAGTCCTGCCAGTTTCTCACGACAGTAGTTACTTCTTCAATAATTTGCCGAGATTGTGCTTTAAAGTTACCGATTAATGTAGCCACTTTAAGTAAGTCTTCACGGCTAAAATTGTCGCGTTTCCCATTTAAACTCATCTGATGCGAGTTGACCCATGGCGAGTCTCGCTTATAGCTATAAGCCAAATCAAAAGCAGGGGATAGGCGCCACTGTGCGTGTGGAGTATTTAAGATGAAGCCGGTGTTTTTTGTGTGATCATCATGGTTGCGCGCCACCACGTTAAACACCATGCGCCGATATATTTCAATAGCATCCTCGCGCGGCAAGCTGAGCTGTCTTGCGACGGATAATAGCTGTTCGTAGCTGTAAGTCCCCGGTTTTTTATAATCTGCATGGTCCATTGCGCAAAGTGACGAATAATGGATTTTTCTATTGCCATCACGATCAAAGCGCTTGGTAATAAAGTGCGCGCGTTCGCCATCTATAAGCAGTTCCGAAGGCGAAATAGAGATGCCTGCATCTTTGGCCATAAGGTAATAGGCGAACTCCATGCGACCAAAACCTTTAGGATCACCAAATACTTCACTATCGGTTTTGTGTTCTTCAACACCATCAAATTTCAAAAGGTAGTGCTCAAAACCTTCTGGTGCATCAACCTGCCCAGAGCGTAGCTCGCTTCTATCGGCATTTATGGCAATAAGCGCCTTGGCTCGTGCCCCGCCTGCAGAAGTGCCCACCTGAAATAATGCACTCATGCCATCATTATTATCCATTTGGTGATTTACATTTTTTTTTAAATGAGCGCGCTGGTTTAAAATATTTTGCGCCATTTCTATGAGTGAATTCAGTTCTAGCTGTTCGTTAGTGTTTGCTGTTTTTGAAAGGGCTGGTTCAAATTCTAGTGCGCCCATGCCACGCTTTCCCGTACAAAGTAGACGTTCAAGAGAAGTAAATGAGCTGGCATCACGTCCAGTTCTCGCTAACCAGGCATTGATCACTGCATTACCAAAATCATCGGGCAGGGTATCAGCAAAGATGGCGGGCAGGCCACGATAGGTTTCTGGGTTTAAGTCAGAAAACTCAAACTTTCCCGAAGCCAGAGGCATTTGCAAAGGTGCAATTTCCACGCCACGGCTTATCCATTCAGGTGAGAATTCAAAGGTGCTGACCTTAGACTCGGGCTGATATGCCAATGCACCTACCTGTTTTCCCCACAATTTTACTTCTGCGAGGTTTTGCATTACCAATCTAACTCTGGGTCATTAACAGCATCTTTATGTTTGTTTTTATTTTGTGGTTTAGCCGCTTTTTTTGTTGAGGCACGTTGCCGTTTCTTGCCTTGCATTTTTAGTTGTTGCATAGGGCTAAAACTGTTGTCAGGCATAAAGTTTTGGAAAAGATCTAGCTGATTTAACACTCGCAATACTGCGATAATATTTTCAAATTTGCCAGAGCCGCTGACCAGTTTTCGATAAGACACACGTGACAGACCAATCTCATCAGCAAGCTGCTGCTGAGTTAAATTTTGCTCCAGGCGAAGTTGCTCTATGCGTTCTCCAACTTCAGATGCAATGGCTTTATTGCTCATGTTTTTTAAATTCATAATGATAAGATAATTATACTTAAATTAAATATTTACCGGTTAATGATTATATATCTTATCATTAAAGTACTATAAAGCAACTGTGAAGGCAAGTTTTTTAAGATACTAGGGGCGCGAAGTTTTTCCTAATTTATCCAGTTTCTTATTGTCTTAAATCAGTATCTAATTGTTTAAGTCGTTCGGGTGTCCCAATATCCCGCCAATCACCCGTATATAATTCACCTTTTATTTGTTGTTTATGCATCGCTTTTCTAAGCAATGGGGCAAGTGGGAGTTTGCCCCGGGGTAAGTCTTTAAAAAGATTAGGATGATAATAACCAATACCGCTAAAAGTGTATTTATTATCACCTTCTGTAAACATTTGTGAGTCTTTTAGAGCAAAATCACCCGTTGGATTATGTGGTGGGTTATTAACCAAGATCAGATGTGCGAGAGTATTTTCTTTTAATGGATTTTGATTGCTGTAATTATAATCACACCATACATCTCCGTTTACTACCAAAAAAGGTTTATCTCCAAGCAGAGGCAGTGCTTTTATAATGCCGCCTGCAGTTTCTAGCGCGCCATCTTTTTGCTCATCAGAATAATAGAGATTCACTCCAAACTGGGAGCCATCGCCTAGGGCATTTGGAATTTGTTCACCTAACCAAGCGATATTTATCACTATATCCTGAAAACCTGCTTGCCTAAGCTTTTCAATATGCCAGACGATTAAGGGCTTGCCGGCCACTTCTAATAAAGGTTTTGGCGTGTGATCGGTGAGGGGGCGCATGCGGGTGCCATGACCCGCTGCTAGTATCATTGCTTTCATATGCTCCCCTTTTTCTCAAATATTTTTGTTCCCTCCACCTAGCAGGGGGAGGGTTAGGGAGGGGGTAGAAATTCATAGCAATTACGGGTCTTTGGGTTTCTACCCTCTCTCCAACTCTCTCCACTTCGACTACGCTCAGTACAGCGCCTGCTAGGGAGAGAGGGTTTATAACTTCATTTCGGCAAGCCAATCTTTTCAGAAACTTCCCACTCATTAAATAATTCAATCAGAGGGCGTGTAAGCGGATATTTTTTACCAACTTCCATTACATAGTGAAGCGTTAGTGGCAGGTCATTTAGATAGTTTGCCTTTCCATCTCGGTGATTCAGTCGTGCAAAAATCCCGAGCACTTTGATGTGGCGTTGCAAGCCCATATAGTCAAACCACTGGATAAAAGTGCTGTCCTGTACTTTTGAGAATAGACCAGCTTGCTCTGCCTGTTTTTTATAATCTAATAACACCCATTTGCTTACCTTGTCATGAGGCCAACGGATATAGCAATCTCTTAACAGCGAAACCAAGTCATAGGTGACAGGTCCGAGCACGGCGTCCTGATAATCAATAATGCCCGGACTATCATCGTCAAGAATCATTAAATTACGTGAATGATAATCTCGGTGTACAAATACTTGTGGTTGTTGCAATACTGATGCTGTAATGACTGCCAGTGTTCTATCAATAATTTTTTGTTGTTCCGCTGTAGGTGTGATCCCAAGGTGTTTTTGTAAAAACCACTCTGGCATTAATTGCATTTCTTGTTGTAGTAATGCTTCATCGTATTCTGGTAAACCATGTGACTCTGATGTTTGTATTTTGATGAGTGCATTGATGGCATCACCATATAACTTATCTGCAGTTTGGGTACATAGTTGATCCAGATAAGGCGTATTCCCAAAATCTTCAAGAAGCAAAAAACCTTGTTCTAAATCCTGTCTGATTATTTCTGGTGCGTGTACACCTGCATTTAGTAAACGCTGCGTGACGTCAACAAATGGAGCACAATCTTCTTGCTCGGGAGGAGCATCCATTACGATGCTCGTTTTTCCTTGATGATTGACTCGGAAGTAACGGCGAAAACTAGCGTCTGCTGATGCAATTTCAATACTGGCTTCGGGAGATTCCTGATGAATCCATTGCGTGAGTTTTTGTAGACGAATGTCTGCGGTCATGGTTTTGTCGATATTAAAAAGTGGGGGGGGTGCCATTAAACAAATAATGAATGGATACTGACCACATCGAGGTGGTCAGATATTAGTTGGGATTAATTATTTTTAAGTCCCATTGCTTTAAAAATCATCGCTGCTGGACAAAATCCAGTAAATGATGATTGTAATAAATTTGCACCTACAAATGCGGTAAGCCAAAGCCAGCTCATTTTAGTAATATCAATTTGTCCATTAAAATGGGCAAGTGCCAGGCTAGCAAGAATAAATGTTCCTGCCATTGCAGTTATAGCGTTGTTAATAGTCATAAAGTATCTCCTAAGTTGTTTAACGTTGATTAAGTTCCACATAATCACGCGGTAAAGCACCATCATAAAGCTGGCGCGGGCGACCAATGCGTGATTCGGGGTCTTGTACCATTTCGTTCCAGTGGGTAATCCAGCCAACGGTTCGTGACATTGCAAAAATCACGGTAAACATATTCAGCGGAATCCCCATTGCTAACAATATAATACCTGAATAAAAGTCAACATTGGGGTAAAGATTACGCGAAACGAAATATTCATCTTCAAGTGCTATGCGTTCTAATTCCATAGCGGTGTCGAATAACTCTTGATACTCATTATCTTCGCCAAGATGTGCCAGTAAATCATGACAACTTTGGCGGATAATGATGGCACGTGGATCGTGGTTTTTATATATGCGGTGACCAAACCCCATTAAGCGAAAGTTGTTTGATTTATCTTTGGCGCGATCAATATAGAATTGAACATCGTTGTCTGATTCGACAATATCGACCAGCATACGAATCACTGATTCATTAGCGCCACCGTGAGCTGGCCCCCAAAGAGAAGCAATGCCAGCAGAAACAGCGGCAAAAGGATTCGCCTCTGAGCTACCGGTTAGTCGTACCGTTGATGTGGACGCATTTTGCTCATGATCTGCATGTAAAATCATAATCAGATCAAGTGCTTTTACAAAAAATGGATCTGGCGTATAAGGCTCAGTTGGCATACTAAACATCATATGTAGAAAATTTTCTGTATAATTTAGGTCATTACTTGGATAAGTAAAAGGTAAGCCATTGGCGTAGCGATAACTCCATGCTGCAATGGTTGGCATTTTTGAAATCAACTGATGCGCCGCAATCATACGGTGTTCAGCATTTTGAATATCAATATCATCGTGATAAAAAGAAGAAAGTGCGCCGACTACGCCCACCATAATTGCCATTGGGTGAGCATCACGCCGAAAGCCACTGTAAAAGCGTTTAAGCGCCTCATGTAACATCGTGTGACAAGTAATAATGGTGGTAAATTGTTTGAGTTCTTTTTTATTGGGTAATTCACCATCAATTAGTAAATAACAGGTTTCTAAAAAGGTGCTGTGCTCAGCGAGTTGCTCAATGGGATAGCCAGCATATTGCAAAACACCTTCTTCACCATTTAGATAGGTGATAGAGCTGCGACAACTTGCAGTGGATAAAAACCCGGGGTCATAGGTAAAGTAACCCAGATTTTTATAAAGTCCACGTACATCAATCGTTGGAGTACCGTTACTCGGGCGTAAGATAGGTAGCTCAATCTGTTTGCCAGTTGAGTTGTCAATTAGGGTAACGGTTTCCTTTTTATTCATAAAAGTCTTTTTCAAGTGCAATTAAATGGAGGGCGCATATACTAACAGAATTTAAGTAATTATACTCGTCGCTTTAGAAACGGGATGCAAAACCGCAGCATAAACCATGAAAAAATATATTCTTATTATTCTTCTTTTGCTTGTAGCTACTGCAATATTCTGGCTAAACAATAAAGATAAAAAAGTAGAACCAGCAACGCATTTACCCTGGCAGGTCAGTACAAAAGCAGATGGTTCAAGCCATGTTTTGGGTGTGGATATTGGTAAAACCACTTTTAAAGAACTGATGTTTAAGCTTAAACTATTAGCCGAGCCAGGTCTATTTGAAGCACCTGATGGGAAACTCACACTGGAAGCTTATTTCGGTAAAAAGAAGTTAGGCATGTTACAAGCACGTTTAATTGCAGAAATGGATGCGGATGAAGCACTCCTAAAACAAATGCTAGCCGAGGGAGTAGAAAAGGATTCAACTCCCAGTAATCACTGGAAATATACGCTTACTGTAAAAAATACAAAAATTGCGAATGATCTACGTGTTTGGCGTTTGATTTATTTGCCTGTAACAGACTATGAAATGAAGCAGATGCAGTTCTTTGGCAATCCAGAAGAGACGTTAAAGGTGAATGAGACGGCAGAATACTGGTTATATCCTTCACGTGGCATGGCATTGCTTTATGATACGGCGGGCAAGGAAATATTTTATTATGTTGCCCCAAGAGATTTTCCCCGTCTAAAAGCAACCTTGCCAAAAGAAACTGTGATTCAAATTAGATAGTGCTAATTAGAGCCTCGATTAACAGATGAAAGATAACTTTTGGGATAAAAAATCACTCACAGAAATGTCGCGTGATGAATGGGAAAGTCTCTGTGATCACTGCGGCAAATGTTGCCTCATGAAGTTAGAAGACGCAGAAGATGAAGCGCGTTCCGTTTATTACACCAATATTGTCTGTAATTTGTTTGATATGGCTGATGGCAGTTGTACTGACTATTGGAATAGGGAAGAACGAGTGCCGACCTGCATACGCCTGACGCAGGATAATCTGGAGCAAATTGAATGGCTGCCACCGAGCTGCGCCTATCGCAGGATTATGGAAGGGCGCGGGCTAGCAGGTTGGCATCACTTGATTTCTGGAGATAAACAAACCATTCATGAAACAGGACATTCGGTATTAAGCAAAGTGGTTTTTGAAAAAGACGTAAATGATACTGAACTTGAGGAGCATATCGTAGAATGGCCGCTCGACAATTAGATTCTGTACGCCTAGACAAATGGTTGTGGGCAGCGCGTTTTTTTAAAACACGTAAAAATGCAGTAGAAGCGGTGAATGGTGGCAAGGTGCATCTTAATGGAATCCGCGTAAAACCATCACGCACTATCAAAATTGGTGATGAATTAAATATCACCCGTGATAACTCTCGATACCAGATTTCGGTGAAAGCCTTAATTGATAAACGTCGCCCCGCAAAAGAAGCGCAACTGCTTTATGAGGAAAGTGAGGACAGTATTCGTGCACGCGAGCAAGAAAATCAACTACGCAAACTTAATAATGCCAGTGTGCATCACTCAGATAAAAAACCAAATAAAAAAGAGCGTCGCCAGATGGATAAGTGGCGTGGGCGCTAATCAGGTGTATGCGGATTAATTAGTTAGTCTGATTCTGGATACTAACTAATTTAAAAACTTGCTGATGCTGAGCTTTGCATAAATTCTAGCAGTCGTTAAAATAGCTAACGAGCTATTATTCAAAACTAGGGGGTGCATTTAAAAAAAATATGTAGGTTGGTGTTGAGAAACGAAGCCCAACGTAAGCTACTTATTTTTCTTTAATCTCCAAAGGCCTCATTTCTGCAATTTCTAAATGTGGGATTTCACGTTGTTTTGATGCAGGGTATTTATTAAATGCGGCAAGAAGGATTTGTAACGTATCACCGTGTGCAACCAGCAGAAAAGTTTGATCCTTATAATAACTTTCAAGCGACCACATAAATTCTGTAACGCGTTGCATCACTGCATCAGCACTTTCTACATTATCACTAGTGTGTGATGAATCTTGTGCATCATTATCCCAAACGGTTTGATAATGTGTATTGCTTTGTAATTCAAAATCACCAAAGTCACGTGCGCGCATTTTTGGCTCAGGCTCAACTGAATACTCGCTATCCAATAGTTGACCAGCAATTCCAGCAGATTCGAAAGCAGACTTAAAATCTGAGCTGACAATCCGTGTTTTTGAATCCAGTAGCTCATCTGATTTTGCTTTGCTGATGGTGCGATCAACCTGAGCGCGACCCTCATCAGTTAAACCGTATTTTGATATCCCATTTTCTGGAGTGCCAACAATAATACCTTCACTATTAGCCCTGCTCTCACCATGACGTAATATAAAATACTGATTATTTAATTCTGTAATATCTAAAAAATTATTCATTTGTGAATACTAACAAAATATTCATCTATTTCATTCATTTTCTTCGCGAAATAAGCTGATGCAAAAAAGTGGGGGGGGTGCTTCGACTCCGCTCAGCAGAACTGCCATTGCTAAAAATGATTGTTTTAGCAATGGTTCTTAGATGGTTTTAAGCTAAATAGAATCAGCTTTCTAAGAAATAAAACAAACCCTATGCACTGGCTGTAGCAGGTTTAAATTTAGCTAAGGTTTTGATACTCTTCTCTAATTCTGCAATACAAATTTTGTCTTTCTCAATCTGCAAGTGCTTCGAAAGTGCAATATAGGTTTCTTCCGATTTTCTTTGACGCAGCGCATGTATTGCCGCTAGCTTTACTTCTAAAGATTTATCGCTAAGTAATTCAATAAATATATCAGTTTGTTCTTTTTCACATAATTTATGTAGTGTTTCCACTGCCAGTGAATACAGGTTTGAATTTGAAAATAGTTTAATTTCTCCTTTCCCAAAAGCTTTTGTACTGATTAACTTATGAATCATTGGTATTGCACTGACTGCATTTAGTTTTTGCAGGCTGATACAAACCCTTGCAATAATATCAGGGTGTTCTTTTCGGTTCTGTAATGTTTCAATCAGGGGCTGAATGGCAATATCATTATTAATGTGGCCGAGGCTTAAAGCGGCTTCTTTTCTTATATTGATACTCTTGCCATGCTTCATGATGGCGCATACTGCTAGAGCAACGCTATCACTTTCGCAATCAGATAACAGTTTCAATGCATCAAGTTTGGTTTGCGCCCTTCCTGTGTTGGTATATTCAATCAGCCTTCGGTAAATATCTTCTTCAGGTCTTCCTTCCAATCCATCGATTGAAGCCCAACGTAATGGGTTTTCCTTGCTCTCTAAATAATCTAAAAGAATGTTTGTTGCTTCAATATCAGCAATATTTTTAAGTGCTGTAAGACCAAGTTCTGTATCAGTCTTTAACTGTTCTCTAACATGATCAGGAATTTCTTCATAAGCAAAACCAGAAAGCACCTCGCGTGCATACTCATCTACCCATGAAGTATTATCCTGATTTAACTGGCTACAATACTCCTCTACGATTTTCCGGGCACTATCACTCTTAATTGATTGTAGTGCTACCAGAGATTGACGTACTAAATTATTGTGCTGTGAATAGAGTTGTTTTTTTATAAACTCTAAAGATTGATTGTTCTTGTTAAGAGTGAATAACCAAAGGCACACATATTTGCGTGAGTTATTCGAACATTCAGCGATTAACTGTTCAGTTGGAATTCCGTCTAGTTGAGAGACCATAACCACATCAGATCTCATGGTTTGAATAAACTCCAGGTTTGCCCAAACTTCATCAACTGTTGATCCGTTATAGTTAACGGTATTTTCATATTTATCCGCTTTTTTAAGCAGGCGTTTTACTTTCGCTAAATTTATTTCATTCATATTTTTATTATTTCAGAAGCACAAGGGAAATGTTTTTTATAACTATAACAAGGGACGAATGAATACTGAATGAATGCCATATATATTCGTTTTAACTGAGTTGATGCTAACGGTTTCACACTAATAAGTGAGATGTCCGTTTTAAACAACAAAACGACAAGCTCACTAAAAAACTAGACCACTTCAGGAGGGTGCCATGTCAAAAAAAACAATGATTTATTTCATTATTTTAAGCAATGTTGGTATCTGAACTAATATATACATTAGAATAAGATATGAAAAAAATAACTCACATACCAATACTCTCCTTATTTTATATCGTTTTATTGATTTTCTTTGTTGGAGTCTCACAAATGCTTAGCGCTGATAATTTGTGGTATCCCGTTAGCCAATTGCTTAATGAGCAGAAGGTCAATAAAGCGCTAGAGAAGGTTGACGACTTATCAAAAAAAGAGAGAGCAGCAGGACATACTGAAAACTGGCGGCAGGCACTGGTACTCGGCGCACAGATTCGTATCCAGCAGGGGAAAATAGAAGAAGCGGCTGATTATCTGCTGACTCAAAGCTGGCCAGATGATAAAGAGTCCCAGCTATTGCTGAATCTGTATCTGGCAAAGGCACTGACTACTTATCTTGATAGAAACGAGTGGCAGATTCGTCAGCGTGAAAAAATTGCGAGCAAACAAAAACTGGATCTAAAGAAGAAAACCATGCAGCAAATAACGGCTGATATTAACCGGGCGTTTTCAAAAGCGTATCAGCTGGCAATGAATAGCCAGAATAAGTCGCTGGTTATCTATAGTATCAAGGGTTTTAAAAAGTCCAAAAACTATTTTAGCAAAGCAGATTATCCCTCGCGTATTCGTGGTTCCATTGTCGATACAGTGACTTATTTATGGGTGAATTATCTACAAAAATCACAGTTCTGGAGTGCAAAACATTCTAACCAGACTCAAGGCCTGACACCGACACAATTATTATCACCCGCTTTTCGAGTGAAGCATGCTGATGCAACAGTGCATCCACTAAAACGTATTGCCAGTTTATTGTCTCAACTGGAACAACTTGAGCTTAAAGCGAACCGACCCGAAGCTGCCATGGAGGCGTTTAACCAAAAAATAAAACAGTTAAATTCAAACAGTATTTCAGAAAAAGGCACAGCGGTTTTGCTGAAGGCTTTACGAGAACGCATTCAGCAAAGTAAACAATCATTGCCGTGGATTAATATTTTACGTTATAGACTTGCCACAATATTGAGAAGTCAGGAAGGTAAGGCTGACAATAATATCAGCGCTATGGCAGTGCTCAAGGAGTGTCTGGCACAGCATAAAAATAGTGCGCTAACTAGCGCGGTAAAGAGTGAGGCGACTAAGTTTTGCAAACGGGAATATCAGGAAATAACCAAGCCACAACTACAAATTAGTACCATGAAAGTGGATGGTTTAAATAAGCGTTCGGTGTCACTGACGCACAAAAATATTGATCAATTATATTTCAAAGCGTGGCAACTAAATCTTCCGCAAAGCCTTAGCTACAATATGCATAATGATATAAAAAAGCTGATTACATCTAATAAAAAAGCGCCTTATCAGTGGCAACAAAAATTAGTCAAAGGCAAAGATTACAAATTTCATGATACCTATCTAACGCCACCCATAAAACAATATGGCAACTGGTTAATTGTGGCTTCGCTGAAACCGGACTTTTCCATTAAAGACAAAAATAATCTGATTGTAAGTACTACATTGAATTTGTCTCGTCTGGTTGCAGATGTAGATTTTACTGGTAAGCAACTCAATATCTCAGTTTTTAATGGTGAAACCGGGCACGTCGCACCTAAAACGAATGTGCAGTTGTGGACTGAAAATTATGGAACTCCAGCAAAAATTATTGCTTCAACCTTAACCGCTAATGATGGTCGCGCAAAGTTAGCCATTGAGGGCAGTAAGAGCTATCAATTAGTAGTGAAACGGGGTAATGATTTTACCATTCTTGATCAGCTTTATAGTGGTTATCATCAACCTGAAAATAATAGACCGACACAAAGTG
>Ga0209633_10001260_pt1 | contig 26667 bp, 19 predicted proteins | sample Cruoilmetagenom1_FD_187290 | JGI IMG/M metagenome (GOLD analysis project Ga0209633, IMG submission 187290) | Oil polluted marine microbial communities from Coal Oil Point, Santa Barbara, California, USA - Sample 1 (SPAdes) (version 2) | ecosystem: Environmental > Aquatic > Marine > Oil seeps ...
CCCCCCCGTTCCGGCAACCTTCCCCGTCCCCCCCGTTCCGGCAACCTTCTCAGTCCCAACTTCCTTTTACACCACAAACACTGCACATTCGCCGGCATACGAGGGGAATACCGCTGCACCATACTTCGAGCAAAACGTACACCATGTTTCTGCTCCCCCTGGCTTTCCCGCCCCTCCCCACATCACATCCCCCCGCTACGCCACACCCAGCACCCCGTCATCCCACCCCACGGCGACTTTTCCCTCTTCACTTCAACGTCTTCGCGTACAATCCACACAACCACAAACCCCTGCAGTAGCAGCGCAAGACAACACTGCGGACGTTTCCTGGAACACCACCTCTCCCCGCAACGCAGACCCCAGCCCAGGCCTCAACGCAGACCTCAAGACAGGCCTCAACGCAGATTTCTCTTCACAGTCGCAAAAAACCGTGTCCCACTCCCGCTCAGCCGCACCACCTACAACGCGACACGACCTGCCAGGACACGACCTGCCAGGACACGATCCATTGGAACACGATCTCGTCGACCTCTCTGCTTTTTGGAATTCCGTTCCTTCAGAAGCTGCCCACTCCCAACATCCGGTCTTGCATTCCCACGACAAACCTGCAAACACCGACTTACTTTTGCAACAAGATCACGACACAGAAAACATTCCTCTCGTCTCGCAGACTTCTTCAGAGGCCTCTGCGCAGATCATCTCTCCTCCTTTTTCCTCTCACCGGCCTCCGCTCATCATCTCCCCCGACCTCTCGCCCAATCTTGTGCGCGCCGACCCATCGTCCGGCTCCTCACCCGGCATTACCGAAAACAAAGGCTCTGTTCCGCCGTTTCTCCCTCCAAACAGGGAAAACGAGAAAACAGCAACGGCCTGCTCTCCTCCCGCTTTTTTCGGAGAAGGCTTTCCTGCGCAAGAAGGCGCGCCACACAAGACCCCCGACGAAAACAATGCCGGGGAAAACACGGAGGAGACCCACAAAAGCCAGACAGACCAACAAACAGCAGAAAAATCAGGAGACGCCCGCTCCTCGATCCATAGTGCAAAAGAACAAGCAGCCTCTCAGCACCAGCCCCAGTATCCATACACCAAAGTCCAATACCCGAAAGGAGGTCGCCCAGAAAACCACGAGAAAAGCCCAAGGAAAAACCGGAGAAAACTTCCTTTCTTTGCCGGTCGCCGAGTCCTTGCGTCTTCACTGCCGCAGCAGGACTCAGAAACAGCAGCAACACTTCCCCGGCACGCGCACAACACAGCCGCCAATCCAGCGACACCCGATCCTTCCCTACCGAACCCCTCCAGCACGAACCCCCCCAGCACAGAAGAAACAGCCAGGAGTCTCACACCCAAATATGCTGCACAAGAGCGTGTCCCAAAAGAGGAGACGCCGCCTTCTTCTGCAACAAGCGCAAAAAAGAAGCCTCGCCATCGCAGGCGGCGTCTCCGCAGCGCGCTACTCGCCGGCACAGCCAGCGCGGCCATCATTGGCGTGACCACCACAGTCGTCACAAAAATCCAAGAAACCACAGATACGCCAGTAGTGCGCTCGGAATCTGCGACGCCCTTTGAAATCAACTCCGACAGCGCGGGGGCGGTCAGCCCTGTCATTACCCAAGTCGTTCCGAGAAAGCTTGCACTCCAGCTCGGTCCTGACGGCAGCACACTTGGCTACTCTGCCACTCGTGCTCCTCTGCTCATTTGGTTCCTTCCCAAGAACGCAAGAGTGCACGAAATTACTGGACCGTCCGGGACACCGCTCACTGTCTCCCCAGGAGAACATTTCTTACGGATCTGCCCACAACCCATCGAAAATTTCTGCACAGCTCAAATCGGGCAATACATGATCTCCGTCACGGCAATTCTGGAAGACGGAACACTCATCACGGGGGAAACTGGCGTGTATTTCTATCAGGATTCGTGAGGATTCACTGGATTAAGCGACTTTTAATGCACAAAATTCGCTACACTCCGCAACACGCACTATACGCAACTGTCTAAAAAAAGCTGTCTGTCGTGTGTTTCCTGCTGTGTCTTTTCGGAGAGTCTCCATAAAGACACAGCAGGCGTGCTTGAATAGAGAGAACCGGAGAGTGTCCTGGCACGGTGAGCCCTGAAACCGCATCCGCCCCTGCCTTCGCTCTCCATCAGGACTCGCGATCAGGGAAGGATGCTCTTCACGCGTCAGGCCACAATACTGTCGCCGGCACATTCTGTTCGCTCTACCCTAAGCGAAATAGCAGAGAATCAGACAGAATAGCGAAAACTTCATTCCCGAGGGTTCCACGTCGATATTTGATAGTCGATACTCGAATCAACACTGGGAAAAAGTTCAGACATAGCCTCATCCCCACAACAAAAGCAGCAGACAAACATGTGTTTTGCTCACAAACACCCAATCGGGACGAGACGCATTCGCACAAAATCATCAGACAACTCCAGCGCAAAGGTTCTTCGTTCGTGGTCTAATGCCTGGAGATCAACACGCGCAGCAAAAACTGTGCACACACAATCTCGCGCGAGCACTTCTCTTCCTGACACACGCACGCGAGTGAAGAACCTCAATCATCGACAAGCGTTGAGTACAACGGAGGACTCATGGCCAGAGTCGAAATTACAATGCCCCAACTCGGCGAATCGGTGACCGAGGGCACCATCACCAAATGGCTCAAAGAAGTCGGGGAAGAAATAGCAGAAGACGAACTCCTTTTTGAAGTATCGACCGACAAGGTCGACTCGGAAGTACCGTCTCCTCGTCCCGGCTATTTAGCTGAGATTATCGTGCCCGAAGGAGAGACCGTAGAAGTCGGAAGTGTCCTGTGTTTCTTAACTGACACAAAAGCCGACACCGGAAAAACCGGCACCCAAAAGGCAACACCAACGGCAACTGTCGCAGAAACAACCACACTTAATGGTTCGAGCCCTGGAAAAAGTAGCGGCCTTCCCCAACCTCTCACAACACCGAGTTCTCCTCCCGTTCTTCCCACACAGCCCACCTCCGTACCAGACGGAGGAAAGCCCGTTTTCGCAGACATTTCTGCGCAGAGCAGCAAGGAGAAGCACCCGAGTATGCTCCTCTCGCCTGTCGTGCGGCGACTTCTCAACGAAAACACCCTACGTCCCGAACAAATCCAAGGCACGGGACCTGGAGGACGCATCACGCGCGGCGATGTGCTCGCGGTGATTGAGCAAGGCACCATCACGCTCGAACGCACAACCCCCCAAGTGGAAACGCACAGGGCCGCTGCCACCGTGCAAGCAGCCCCGACGCCGGTGCTCCCCCCAGCCCCGTCTCACTCCGCCGGCCTGACGGAGTTCTCAGGACGTTCCCACACAGTGCCTTTCAGCAACATCCGTCGACGCACAGCCGAACACATGGTCATGTCGGTGAAGACCAGTGCCCATGTCACAATATCGATGGAAATCGACTTTGAAAAAGTCGCGCAAGTTCGCCTTGCCGCCCGGTCCGAGTGGAAAGCAGAAGAAAACTTCAGTCTGACGTACCTGCCTTTCGTGGCCCGCGCCCTATGCGACACCATACGAGAGTTCCCTCACGTCAACGCGCAAGTCGATGGCAACGCCCTCTTGGTCCATCACTATGTCAACCTCGGGATTGCTGTTGACCTCGACTTCAACGGACTCGTCGTTCCCGTCATCCGAAATGCCGAAACAAAACGCCTACGCGCCATCGCCCGTGAGATCTCTGACCTGGCAAGGCGGGCACGAAACAAACAACTCAGTCCAGATGAGATCATGCACGGCACATTTACCATGACCAACCCTGGGCCTTACGGGACTTTTCTCTCCTCAGCCATCATTAATCAGCCCCAAGTTGCCATCCTGACCACAGACGGCGTGAAAAAACAGGCAGTCGTTCTCGAAACAGAAATGGGCGACACCATCGCAATCCGCCACCGAGGATCAGTATCTTTGACCTTCGACCACCGCGCCTTTGACGGCGCCTATGCCGCGGCCTTCCTCCACAAACTCAAAGAAACCATCGAAACCCGCGACTGGGAAACCGAACTCGCATAACCCGAGCCTGCCTGCACACACTTCCCCTCAGGTCAGGCCCACAACACAAACATCAAGACTCGAAGGCAGGTAGACCTCCCCCTGCCTTCGAGTTGCAGCGAGGGCGCCGGCGTATCACACCGCGCTACCTCGCTTCTCGTCCCCAGACCTGCTCTACGCCGTACCAGGAAAACAGCACAAAATCCAGGATACAAGTCTCAAGACACCCCTGAGAACTGCGAAAACTACAAAAAAGACCAACACTCCCAGTAAGTCGTGCAAAAACCCATCAAAGGCCAGAATCAGTAGGGTCAATCTCGCCAGAAAGAAGCCGTTCCGCCACAACCTTCATCGTGAGACGATCGCGCATGGCAGACTGCTGAATAAAACGAAAAGCCTCGTTTTCCCCCATCCTCTGCACATCCATCAGCATACCTTTCGCCCGATCTATCAGCTTGCGCGCCTCAAGACGGGCGTTTAGATCAGAGACCTCTTCCTCAAGCATCTTCATTTCAGCAAAACGACCGAGGGCCAGCTCAATCGCAGGAATAAGATCCGTTTTTTGAAAAGGTTTCACTATATAAGCATAAACACCTGCTTCTCGAGCAGTCTGCACAAGATCCCGTTGTGAAAAAGCAGTAAGAATCAAAACTGCACAAAGACGACTTCCAAGAACTTCTCGCGCCACACTAAGGCCATCAAGACCCGGCATTTTAATATCAAGAATGCATAAATCAGGCACAAGTTCTTTCGCGAGTTCTATCGCGTCTTTCCCATTATTTGTCTCAGCAACGACATCGTACCCTTCTTCCAAAAGGATCTCTTTGAGATCCAGGCGAATAATCGCTTCATCTTCCGCTATAAGCACCCGTGCATGCGGAGCAGCTTCGGTCATGTGTCACCATATGTTCGTAGCCACTGAAAATGAGCAAGAGCCCGTCAACAATTCCCATCACATGCAGAGTATCCACACACGACACTCGGGAAACCGTCACAGCACATACCCATTTTCCTCCTCTTTGACTGTCACTTTGCAACTGCAGCACACAGCCACACGCGTGTTCTGTCGAAAAACACACACTTCAGAAGAGCCACAGAACTCTATGTGAAAAAACTCCAAGGCTCTTCCGCTTCCCCACAGGGTAAGCACCCCTCCATCAGATACCAGTACTTCTCATCAATACAGTTAATTTATCGAAAACTCGGTAACGCTATCGTATGCACTGAAAACGGGCCGCAACCTTTTTGTTTTCTCCAGCCCATTTCTTCACGCACACAATCCCCACAACATCGCAGAACAACACCTATCCTCAGTTTGACAAAGCACCGTCATCAGAAACAATCCGGTGTTCACGAAACCTCGCGAGTATGCTTCCCCCACTGCGCCCGGGTGGCGGAATCGGCAGACGCGACGGACTCAAAATCCGTTGCCCGAAAGGGTGTGAGGGTTCAAGTCCCTCCCCGGGCACCACAACCAACCAGGCAAAATACCCCTCTACCTGCGACCTCACTGCGACAAGAACAAAGACATCCGCTGTTTGGCCCCTCTCTGCCCCTTCGGAAAGTTCTCGTCCGACCCGTTCCCGGCCGAAGAAATATCCGGCACGGAGGCACCCAACGACACACCGACACTTGGAAAAACGGGGGAAAACCGCCTAGCGGTTGGTCGTGCGAGAAAACGGTCGCCGCCACACCCGCACCATCCACGCCGCAACCCGCAAGGAAACCGGCCCCCCGCCGCTTCGGCGCCATCCAACTCCTCGACACAGGCATCCCCGGTCCCCCACCGCCTCGGTCACACCGACGGCACCACCCTCCGCATCTACGCCCACACCACAGAAAAAGCCGACCGGCAAGCCACCAACGTCATGGGCAACCTCCCTCCCCACCACCCCCAAAACCTGTTGTTGCCCCGATTCAGTGGATACCTGACTGAAGGGCGTGAGCCCGGACTGGGGTGTCCATACCAAGTACAAATGGCCGCCGTCGTTCGCGGCGGAAGTTCACCGATCATAAAAATACGAGAAAAAACCACCGCCCATCCCGCCCAACAGTATCCCTGCAAGCAAAATCAAGACAGGAGAATCGGTACTCCAGTTGATAGCCGGAACACGAGTACCGACACCGAACCAAAGCAGTCGTCAATAGGCCCGAACCAGCACACGATCACATCGTCTTCTACCGGTTTAAAAGTTCTCAGGACCTTGGTACGGATCGAGTCATCGGGAGAGTGAACCTGTAGCGGGTCGCTCACAGAGCGACCGTGGCCATCCGGTTCTTCTCCTTCCTCACAAACTGTGTTGCCATCCTCCTCGTCGCAAACCTCCGCACCACTTGAAGGCCGCCGCGGACACACCACGGCCCCTATCTACGACAAAGCACCGCCGGAGGTACGCTTCAAAGCAACCTACCTGGGAACTACACCTACCACATCGACCGAAAGTTGCGGTTCAAAGGCGAGGTTCAAAGGCAAGGTCGACTTCTCCCGGGCGACGTTCTCGAACTACGACTGACTACGCCGCCAAACCCCATTGGCAAACCAACGACCACGACTGTTCCAACGGTCTCAACAGATCCTCCGGAAGACCAGCCCGCTTGTCTCGTCCCCAGGAGAACATTGTCTGTGCGACAGCACCGGCAAGATTTTCTAAAAAGACAAAAAATCGAACAAAATAACAAAATACTAAAAAAACATTTACATACAAAAAAACATAACTTGCAATTGCAAAACAAACCCACCCCGGCTTTTTTGCCCCACTGTTTTCTTTTCACAAACAAAACAAGAAGAAAATGTAGATATATATGTAGATGTAGAAATTTATAGCTAAATCAGTATGATTCTCAGCATGCAGATAATTTTCGGGGAAAGTAAAGCACTGGCGTTCCTTGACTAGTCCTCAACGATCAGAGGCCGTCCCGCAATTCCAGAAAAGCTATTTTCCCACGAAAACAGCGAAAACACTCACAGTTCGGAGGTGCTCATGGATGATCTCGGCGACTTCATTGGCGCAATGATCACATTCTTCTTTCTCGTTGTCTTCATGTGGGTCATCATCACGATGTTCATCGACATCTGGGCTCGAGACGACTTGTCAGGCTGGGCAAAAGCCGGATGGATTCTCCTCCTGATCATCTTTCCTCTCGTCGGTGCCCTGGTCTACATTGTCACACGTCCAAAACCAACAGAAGAGGAAATTCTCCGCAGAGTGGAGCACGATAAACAGTTCCGTCAACAGATGGGCTACAGCACAGCGGCAGAACTTGAAAAGCTCGCCGAACTGCGCGAAAAACAAGTTATCTCCAACGAAGAATTTGCAAAGATAAAGAGCCGGTTGGTTTAACTATCTCCCTGAGCAGGACATATATAGTCTTACACAAGCCATATGTCCTGCTCCCTCCTTCTCTCACGCCTCACGTTTCCCCGCGTGATCCTGCACCTCGATCTCCCCCTTGCTTTCCTCTTCACGCCGCTTTTCACGCCGCTCCTCTCGTTCGAGTAGATCGGCAAGCCTCCGATTCAACTCCGCCATCTCAGAACGAAGACCGGCTATTTCCACGGCCGCATCTCTGCTGAGAGAAACATGCGCCGATCCTTCATCGGAACGGAAAAAAGACGCCAAAATCCCAGCGAGATTCCCAAGAAGAACGAGTCCGGAAAGCATAAGGGCGATGGCTGACAGCCGGCCCAACAGGGTCTCCGGCACAAGATCCCCATATCCCACTGTGGTCATTGTCACCACTGACCACCAGAGTGAATCCCCAAAAGACACGAAACCAGTTTCCGGCGACTCTTTGTAATACACGATGACAGAACAAACTGCAGAGATGACGACTACGACGCCCAATGTCCTGACCAGATTATGGCGAATCACAGCCTGCCATAGGGAGAGCCACCCTCTCCCGGTAAAGAGAATGCGCGCCAAACGGAACCAACGAAAAAAAAGAAAAAGGCCGGTTACTTCAAACGGGGGAAAGACATACCAAGGGAAGGTAAGGATAACAATACCAATGTCAAAACGCCCTGACCAGGTAGCAGAGTACTTTCCTGAAATACGGATATTCCCCGCTAGGTCCACAACAAAGACTGTCCACGCCAGAAGGTCAACAAGGAAAAAAACAACTTCTCGCTCTCGGCCCACAAGTGCCCCTGCCACAGGAGCAATCGCAGCGACCGTAATAAAAAAAGACATACGAGCCTGCCACTCGACAGCAGGCATTTGCCCGACGCCTCGCTCCAGCTCACTGCTTTCTTTCGGAACTCCGTTCTCAACGGTACTCAGGGGATCGCTCATGCACTCATAATGCCGAAAAAGACAGCAGAACACAGATCCTCAATAAAAAAAACGCTCTTTCAAACGATTTTCACGTGAATAATGCGATACTGGCCCTAGCTGCCCTTCTTCCACAGAGGCAGCATGGAGGAGTTCTCATCCATGTCAAACGACCACAACTCCTTCCCTGACAAGAGACCCAGTGAAGAAGCAGAGCATGCCGGCCTTCGCGATACCCTGGTCAACAACAGTCACGACACTCTTCCAACAGAGCGCAGAACCCCGAAGATCTTCTTGAGCTGGACGATCATCCGAGCGCTGGCCACTGCCTTGACAGGGATCGCAATCCTGCTGGGATTACTCAACGGCACAACGGTGCTCGCCCGCGTCATTGGGATCGGGCTTCTCGTCTCAGTCGCCACAGACTTTCTCTCCCGACAGTCAGCTCGAACCAGAAAACCTCTCGAAGACACAGTCACACCCAAAACTCGAACAACGACCCCAGAGTCAGAACAAAAAGAGACCGCGAAAAGAAGAAAGTGGGGAAACCCAGAGCGGATCGCATCCTTCACGTTCCGGCTCGCAGGCGCCGTCTTCCTTCTCGGCATTCCAGACGCGACAATCACCTGGATTTCCATCGTGCTCGGAATAGCACTGAGCGTCCAAGGGATTTTCAACCTCAGGCGCGGGTTCCGGTCAGAAACAAAAAAAGAAGACCGAAGCTGGAAAACGCTCAGCGGCAGCTTCGAATTCGCCACAGGCATCACCGTCGTCATCTTGCCAGATATCTTTATTGGCATAATCGTCCTGGGAGTGAGCGTGTGGTGGGTCGCTCACGGAGCGACCGTGGCCATCCGGCTCTTCTCCCGGCAAAACCACAGGACGAACGATTTCCTCACGATCGACACCCTGGCCGACCTGAAAAACATGTTGATGCATTCACTGCAGGCACATGAACATGATGAGAACACCCGGCAGGCACTCGCCGGCAAGCTCTTCTACACAGGACCGAACAGAGATTCCCGGCTCCGGCGTTTCGCCGCACTCATGGCGCTCTCTGTCACAATTGCAACGTTTGGAGTCATCACCGATTCGACTGCCGTGGTCATCGGGGCAATGCTCATCGCCCCCCTCATGACGCCCCTCATGGCAGTGGCCGCGGCACTGGTCCTAGGCAAACCGCGGCTCGCTCTTTGGTCAGGGATCATCGCCTTGGCCGGGATCGGAGGCGGCATCATCCTCTCCACTGTCCTCTCCGCCTGGGTAACACGCTCGCCCGACAGTGTCTTGCAAAACGCCGAGATCCTTTCGCGTACTTCCCCCACCCTGCTCGACCTACTCATCGCGCTTGCCGCCGGCGCCGCAGGCGCGTTCGCCCTCTCCCGCCCGGACGTGAGCGACTCCTTGCCCGGCGTCGCCATCGCCGTAGCACTGGTCCCGCCCCTCACCGTCATCGGTGTGACATGGCAAGCAGGAGAACTCTCCATGGCTTTCGGCGCATTTCTCCTCTTCCTCACAAACTGTGTTGCCATCGTCCTCGTCGCAAGCGGCACGTTCATCCTGCTCGGCATCGCCCCCCTCTCCCGTCTCCAGCAAGAACAGCGGCTTATCCAGATGTCTTTCGCTGCCCTCGGCACCGGAACTCTCATCGTCGCTATTCCTCTTGCCATCACAGGACACGATATTTTGACGGAACAGTACGCACGCAAAGAAACTGAAGCCACAGTCAAGGCATGGCTCAACGACGGCAACAAAGCCGAGGAACTCAGAGTGACCGACATCAAGATCGACCGCAAAAGCGTGAACGTACAGCTTACGGGCAGCCCTCCTTCACCTTCCGTAAAACAGCTCGCAAGCATGCTCGCTGACAAGTTTGACCGTTCTCTGGAAGTGGAAGTGCGCGTCCTTGTAGAAGAACACCAGAAAAGCGAAGCGTCTCCACCCGACTGAACACGAGTGCGCGGCCACGGGGCTGTTGCCCAAAAACTTCTTTGCGCGCACTCTTCTCAGACCTGCCCCATCCCTACCGGACAGGTCAGTGACATGTGACATACAGCTTGCAGCCCCAACGGAACGCTTCTCGCCACAGCAAGAAAAAACACCACAGTGCGACTTTGGCACAACACGGATTGGGCACATTCGAATTTGCTGTTCGCCTCCGCCGGTTGCGGCCGGCAGCACCGCCGGGCGGATCGTATCCGGCGGGGGGAGGCATGACCAAAAACCGAAATGACCTTCGCGCTGGACTTGCAAGAGTGACCGGAATACCGGGGTGGGGATGGGTGCTCCCGGCGAAAAGCAGCGGGAACGACAGGCCGACCATCGGGCACTTGCCAGTACACCCGAGTAATACCGGCAAGTTGGCTGGTGGTTACAGGGCTCTCGCCAGGATCTCAGCATGATCATTAGGGCTGCTACAACCGTGATGCCGGGGCGATCACATCGATCCTTGACGCTTTCATGTTCACAACGACGATCCAGTGGAGTTACACCCTGTATACCACGGACAGCGTTCCAGAGTGGCTGAATGAGCATGAGACGGTTCTGGTAGCTGAGGAAGGCCGCGAAGTAGTGGGAGTCGCCGCGTTCTACTGGTTCCGCGATGCCATGAAACGGCCAGGCTACCGATTCACTGTCGAGAACACGATTCATGTACGAGAAGACCAGTGGCGTTCAGGTGTTGGGCGGAAGCTTATGCGTGCGCTCCTTCAGGAGGCCCGTGCAATCGGCAGACATACGATGATTACTGCTATCAATAGTGCGAACGAAGGCTCAATCCGGTTCCATGAACAGCTCGGTTTTCTCGAAGTGCCTCGCATGCCCGAGGTTGCCACAAAGTTCGGCAAGTGGCTGCACCTTGTCCTGCATCAGCTTCGTCCATCAGCTTCGTCTCGATAACCGGACCATACCGGGCGAGGCCTGACCTGGTGGTTCCAAGAGACGGCAGCACGTCATTTCTCAGGGAGGTGCTCTGCAAGCTCCAACAGTAGGCACTGTAACAACCGGCTTCTCACAACGCTCAGGCGCCACCACTTTCCTGGGCTTGGCAGTGGCCTTGCCGAAGCATCCTTCCCCACCCCTACCTTGTATATGCCGGATGCATGCCGGAATATATGCCGGGAAATATTCTCTCGCGTGAGGTATTCCGGCTCCCCCTGTGCCGTTTCCTTTTCTGTCTGTGGCTGATCCCGGCAGGTCAGTGCCCGCCAGGTTCAACCCAATCGTCGGCAGGAGAGGGGTCTGCAGTTTCAGGTTCGGCGGGACCGGTGTGTTCGATGCCCTGTTGCGGCTGCGAAGCCTGCGAAGCCCCATGCACGGCGCTTGCACACAGTTCCACATGAATGTCGAGGTGGCGCGTCAAAAAAGCCCGCTCGTCGAACCGTTTGCGCCGCATCCATGCGGTGACTTCCCGGTTGGATTTGCCGGCATTGCAGGAACGGCAGGCTGGAACAATATTGTCGAGGGTATAACGTCCACCGCGGGAAAGAGGCAGCACACAATCGCGTTGCAACGCCTGATCAGTCGCGCCACAATAGGCGCAACCGCCCCAGGCTTGCTTGAGCGCGCTCCATTGAGCGTCGCTGAGATCATGTTCCACGCGACCCATTCGGCGTTTGCGCCGCCGGGCGGCCCGGGCCTTCCGGCTTCGATCGATAGGCATTGCACCAGGATAGAACAAAGAAGAAGGCCCCGTCTTTCCCCGGCATAAGGTGCATTTATCGGGACGCAGCCCAAGTAGTCCAAGTTGTTGGGCACCGTACGAGAGGGTCTCGAGACAGATCGAACACTTGACCCGTGCGAGGAGGTCCTCAGGCAAAACTGTCTGGGAATCATTCAGGTGGATCTCTCGCTGGGGCCCGGTTCTCTCGTGGCCATATTCGGAGATCCAGCTGGTGAGCGTATGGTAGGCCGGTGCGATCTCTTGGCAGGGGCCGCTATGGATGGTGGTCACCATGGTTCCGTCTTCAAGTTCTCGACCGTAGACGTTTGAATCTCTCGAGATGACACAGCCGCACACGCTGTCCTCTGCCCCAGGCTTCGAGTACGGATAAGGTCGCGAAAGTTCGGCACGTGTATATCACTTGGATTCTCCACCTCGGCGACCTGGGAACCGGACACAACCGAGAAAACCACCGGGGAAAACAACTACTGATCCAAGGAGAAGGGACTTAAGCAGTATGACTACTATTAGTACTGGTAGCGGTTTGGGGTAGGAATCGTGCAGGGAGTGGGTATGGCGGTCCTTCTTCCAGGAGTGGAATTTCCCGAGGGTCTCACCACAGCCGCAAAAAGACCGGCAGATGGTACCGGTGGAGAAACCACACGACACAGAGGCCCTCGCGAAGGCGACAAACGAGAAGGGTCTCCAATCGGACGAATCCATATCTGGAAAGGCATATCCATGTTTTCACGGGATCGTGTATGCGGTAGATACGGCGGTGCCGTTTGTGGATTTGCGTCAGCAGTCTTATTGGGCTCCGGTGGGGGGATATCGATGGGTGATGTGGAGAGTGATTGTGGCCGGCTGCCTGTTGGTGTCAGCGGTCGCGATTGGTTTTAGTCTGCTTTTCCTGGCGGTCACCCCCGGACCCATGAGCCGGCTCGCTGACACACGCAAACGCAAAAGACCGCCGGCCCGGTTGCGCACCAGCAGGGCGGGCAACCGGGCCGGTGGATGAAGAATCCCTCCCGTGACCTGGGAGGAGACTGGCCACAGCCGGCGGCAACTGGAATTGACGTGATATCAGCTCAGCCGGGCTCGGAACAGATCGGGAACTCGATACGGGTGAGGAGGTCCTCGGGCGGGACCATTTGGGGATCGTTCAGGTAGATCTCTCGTGGCGGTCCGGCTATTTCGTGGCTGTGCTCGGAGATCCAACCGGTGAGCGTGTGGTAGGCCAGTCCGATTTCCTGGTAGCGGCCATGATGCACAGTGGTCACCATGGTTCCGCCTTCAAGTTCTCGACCGTAGACGTTCGAATCTCCCGAGATGGCACGGTCGACCGGCATGCAGACCTCGATGTCCCCATCGGTCTCGTTGTCGATCATGTCGGGGTACACAATCAGCGGGGGTCCAGCCGGAGCGATACTCTCCCGACCGAGTGCCTGGATGATCAACCCGAATCCGGTGCCAATGTCCTCGCCGATTTGGCGAAGATTGGTGTGGAGCCTAGCGGCCACAACAAGCCGGGGCGCCACATCTTCGAGCTCAATGGCATAAGGCATTATGCCCTCTTTTCGTTTCATCAACATTTCAAGGTATTCAAGCATACGGACATCGGCGGCCAGCCGTTCGGTCAACCGTTCGTGATGCGCCACCAGCTGCTTGTGGGCCGGCTCGGGATTGTCGGCGTCAAGTACCGCCCTAATCTCGTCCAGTGGCATCTCCACCGAGCGCAGAATCCTGACTGCCTCCGCCCGATTGGCCTGACCGAGGTCGTAATACCGATATCCCGACGTCGGATCGACACGGGATGGGATCAACAGACCCTTCTCGTCATACAACCGCAGTGCTTTCACCGACAGTCGCGTCATCTGGGAGAACCGTCCAATAGGAACCAACGTCACAGCTCATCTACCTCCTGTTTGACCCATTGTCGAACCTCCCCCAAGGGAAGAGTCAAGCAGAATTTCAGGGCTTTTTTCAGTCAATGCCACGATCCTGCACTCAAGCACTCAAGACGACGAACGGGGCGCAAGAACCCCTCTGATGAAGTGATATTGACGACCGGGCTCACAACGGTCAGAACCGGCGAGGGAAAAGTGGGCTCCGTTTCTGAAAAACGGGCCTTGCCAGGATATGCAACTTTCGTGATGGTGGAAAAGATGAGAAATCGGGGGGGGTAGGCAAGTGCATTACTCAATAGCGACATCACAAATCCGAAAAACTAGATTTCAGAACTAGAAATAAAAAAGAAAAAATATAGGACACACTTCAAAGAGCCGGCACAAGTGCAGAACCAACAAGGTCATTTACGCGAGAGGCAAAGAAAACAGACGGAGAGTGTCCGATTCCAATGGGAAATCAAAGTTGCTGCGTCCGGTCTCCTGACCTGAGCATTTTCACAATTTCTGTGATGGCAAAGCGAGTCTCCAAAGAGAACGAGAAGGCAATTGTGGCAAGTTTCCCATAGAAAATAGCTCATTTACCCGTATGGATTATTTATACGATTTACGTGATGCTTCAGGAAGAGGCCCAGAGGAAATGATGGGCAAGGAGTCACAAGCGCGCACTTCCCAACCCAAAGCCTTCGTTTGAAAAGCAGAAGCCGAGGAAAACGAAAGGGAACCACACTCCGGACTTCTTCTTCCCTGGGCTTTCTCTTTTGATCAGGTCCATGACGAAGGAGGGCAGGGTACCCCCTCCTCAGAGAGGGGCACCCAACACCAGAATCACTTCTCGGTGATACGAATATTGAGAAGCCGCTGCACAAACGACAAGTTGTTGAGGAATTGTGCCTCGGGGACACCCATCTTCCAACAAACTTCCGAAATAGCATAAGAGAAAAACAGGAAATGCCTCAGTCAGCGCAAAGAGCGAAGCGCGTACCCACGCTATTGGCAATGAAAGCATCAGGAAACTGAGCAGCAACAGCATGAGTGGCGCGCCACCCCGTGCAATGAGCAGGCACAATCACTGTAGGGTCGAGCTCGGCGATTGCTGCACATGTCGGAGCGATCACAGGCTCAAACAGCGGACCACTCAAATGGAAGCCGCCAATCAGCGCGTAAATTTCTTCCACTCCCGTGAGCCGTTGGGCATATCGAGCAATATTCACAATTCCCGCATGACCGCAACCGGTCAGGACAACAAGACCTTTCCCCCGCACATGCAAAATCATCGCCTGATCATCGAGAATGAGCGGGTCAGGCTGCCATTCACCATCCCGCAATGCCTGGTGAAGTAAAAATCCCTGTTCAAAAGAGGTAGTGCGATCGACTTCCCCGGTGACAAGCACCGACTCTTCAAAGAGAAGAGAGGGCCGGCGTCGCTCTATGATCTCGAAGCCGGCGTCTTCAAGAGCCCGGAGGCTCGGCGTCGGCATCTCGAAGGGGTCTCTCCCCGGAATCGCAATCCGTCGTTGCAACCACAGGTCAGGATGCACAATAACGGGAAGATTCGGGCGCCCCACAGCACGGATAAACCCATCAAGCCCCGTGACATGGTCAAAATGACCATGACTCAAAACGATCACATCCACATCAGCTGGATCGAGATCGAGACGCCGCATGTTCTCGATCATCCCATCAGGCGTAACCCCCGTATCGAACAAAAAACGGCGAACCCGGTCTCCTCGCTCCACAGTCAAAAGGAACGAGAGACCATGCTCAGCCCGCAGCGCGTCCACTCCGCTCCCTTCGAGAGAAGTCGCCACAGGAAGCATCGGCATCTTGCCGCCACCAAGGTTCACACGCTTGGCCGGTCCTTGGTCCAACAACAACATGTCGGCCACATTATCGACAAGGACTGTCACCGTTACTGCATCAACAGGTTCGAGAAAGACACGATCAGTTGTCTCTTCCGCATCTTGGTGAGTTCGACGGGGCGCAACCTGGGCTACCGCGTGCAGACCGTCGTCATGCCCGTCACACATCTTGGCCTTCTTTCCGGGTCGGCCGTGAGCATCCGCCGAAGAGTCCCAAACGACTCGGAACTTCCCTTGGCTTCCCTGCTTGGATAGCAAAGCTCTCAAAATACATATAGAACTGAGAAAAGAGCAGGTGTCTCAACACGAGAATACTCCTTCCATTCTGTTGCGCACACAGAAAAAAGGCAGAATCCAAACACAAAAAAACCGATCGGCAAGTCAGGGGAAAAACCCGGCAACACGCATGCTGACCGTCTTTCCCTACTCCCCTGCCCAAAGATCGGAAACCGCAGCAATCACAACCAAAATTTTATCACCTCAAGTACAAATACAAAGTCCTTGCCCGGACTCACAATCTGCGCAATGCCACGAGCAAACAAAACCGCGGAATTCCGCAAAAACAACAAACTCTCTCTGGAACCGCACTATCAGGGCACGAGCAGTTCGTCCCCTGATAGAAAGACACTCAATTCATTTTCCCCGCTGCTGCAAAAGCCTGCTCCATAAACACCGAGGGATCTGCGGAGACGGCTGCACGAGTCGCATTCTCCGACCCCTCTTCGGCATACATGCGCTGCATCGACTGCATAATTCCCGGATCATGATCGTAAACCGCCATGAAACTCCCAATCCATGCAGTCCAACGGCGGGCATACTCCTGCACTTCAGGACTCCCAGGGTCAACGCCTCGCTCTCGTGCCTGCTCGACTTCGGCAACGAGAATCGCCCAGTCCTGCTCGCCTGCACGGGCAAGTTCTGGCATTTTTTCCGCCCCAAGTTCCTGCTGTTTTCGCGAAAAAACAGCACGTTCCTCAGGTCCATGGTATTTTTCATGCATTTTCATCAGCTCCATAAGGGAGAGAAGCTCTTCTGCGGAGAGGACAAACTCACAAATCATCCCAAAACCTGCGAAAGTCGAGCACGAACCTCCCGACATGTCTCGATCTGCTGCTCCACATGTGCCAGGTGTTCGCGCATAATGCCAAGAAAGTCTGCTCTCTCGGTGTCAAGGCAAACTTTGATCTGCTTCAGCGAAAGGCCAAGGTCCCGCAGGGCAAGCACGGCATACAGCCGTCGCGCGTCCTGCTCCGTGTACAAATGATGACCAGCGCAAGTCCGCCGAGAAGGCAATAACAAGGAAATGTCGTCATAGTGCCCCAAGGTGCGCACCGTCAGACCAGTGGCGTCTGCCGGCTCGCCTATCCTCCAGTATCTCTGTCCCATTTTGGGCAACTGTCCATTCTTGCTTTGCCGGGTATCCATACCGCTGACTCGGATTTCTTCCGACTCCTGTCTATTCGCAGCCACAGGATCACCCGAAAGCCTCACGTCGCGAGAGGTGCAAGGGAAAAAATCGCAGCATCCACATTCTTTTGCCCCAGCAAAAACAGACCAGCAAAATCACACGAGAGACCCAGTGATGAAAACCGGACAGGCAAGCATCCCGGCCACAACAAAACACCGCCATCCCAACCCCCGAGGCGCGCATCAGAACCCCCAACTCACGAACAACCCCACACCGCGCCCGATCGCAAGCCTCTTCCCACACACTCTCCACAACCACGGCACTCCACAACCATGACGGGAACTATCAAAAGGACCTCTCCCCAGAGTCTCTCTTTCAAGAGAACCCTGGGGAAAACCGTTTGCAGAAGTTGCAGTACCTACTCTTCGACAAGCTCGGGGGCGCTTGCAAGATCATCGAAGAACTGCCGGTCAGATTGGACAAAGAAGGCCGCGGCATTATTTTTTCTCGCGAATCGCCCGAGCGAAAGAACTCGATCGCCCAGGGATGGGAACTCGGATCTCCACAGATACAGCGTATGGAATATGGCAGATTGGGCTGATTCTGCCTGAGCGGCATGGCCGGCAATTGAATATCCTTCTCTCGCCCCCGGCCCGACACCGGCCTTGCGCATCATGGAAAACGCAGCTTTTGCGTCGCCCGCAACAACAAGACCAACGCGGTCTCCACTGTAAACTGTTGTGCGAAGCCAGGATTTCAAGGTGAGCCCAATCAGGGGCAACTGCGCAATGCCGAGAAGAAACATGAACGGCCCAAAACGCAGATGACGCAGCTTGAATGTCCCAATGAAACAACCAATAAGGTAGTCGATCTCAGCGGATTTATTCTCGGACAGCACACCCTCTACGGCTCTCCCATTTAAGACAAGTATCCGCTTATGACCCAAGCGTTTGGCCAAAAGGCTGTCGTCACCAGAACCAACGATATATGTTCTGATATCGATGTCTTCTACTCCGAGCATCGATTGAGCTTGACGCACACGATGATAAATTGCCGGATAATTACGAGGAGTCACCTCGACTGCATTGCCCAGCAACTCCGCTTCCCGCATGCGGCCCCGAAACCAGGCAATGCCTGCAATCAAAGCAAACAGAAAAACCATTGGAGGTTCTGTCACAAAAAGAGCGAACAATGTCAAAAAGCAGAAAGAGATGCCTATCCAGGCATAGAGCAAAGCTCGATTCTCAGAGGGAAGTTGATACTTCCTGACATCGATCATAGGTTGACGCGGCACAAGCTGCCCCGGCACAGTCTGACCTGGAACGGTTCGTCCTAGTGCAGTCTCCCGTGAAGCAATATCCACCTCATGACTCCTCATTACCTGCTGTTCATTGGCTTCGCGCACCTACATCATCCAAGAAAGAGCTGCCGGCACATGGCCTCAAACCAATAGCTCAAACCCTGTCGTTCACACGAAACCCACAAGAGATCAGGGCATTTTTCACTGGTGAGATCATTCCCCACACCAGGACATTTGCCGCAAGTATTGCCGCCTCACTACTGGCAAAAACGGCAAAAATCGCATCAAACCCAGACAACTGCTTTCGGCCAAACAATTGCAATAGAAATCCCACGAGCGTTTCCTTCGATCCAGACAGGTCGCCCTCCTTCTCCAAAAGAGCGGTGTTGTCAAAAAAGAAATCTCATCGTAGAAAAATGTCATACACCAAAGAACTGCCAATCCACACAACCAACTTGGAATAGCATCATGACAGGCAGAAAAATATCCGGCCCAGTACTTCAAAAACCATGCAAATTGCCGAAATCAATCCGCAATTTTCAGAAAAACCCTAGCATCCCTACACGCGAGTCCCAACCTCAACACCCTCACCACAAGCCATTTCACCTCGAAAATAGCACAGTCCCAAGAGAAGGAAAAAACTCCAAGTAAAACACAAACTCAGGGCAAGTTTTTCTCATTTTACACATCATCAGATTGGCTTATTGGTTGTCCGCAAGTTGGTCTCCATAATGCATCACAAAAGAGCAAACCCAAAGCCAACAAACCAGAAACATGCCGCGTATTTCTTTGCAATTTTTCCCTCAGTCGCAAGGTTTTTCCCAAATATTCTTTTTGCAATATCTCTCAGAGAAAAACTGTGCGAACTCTTTACCCAACCAGCCTCACGCTTCTTCTCCCCGCAGTGCTGCCCAACATTTCCGATAAATAATCGGAGAAAGAGTACTTCGACAGACACAAAAAAGGAGAGAGGAAAAGAGAGCACCAGATTAACCGGCAGAATCGTGCGGGATAATCACTCGATCGGCAACATCGCCAATACTCGGATAGATCAATCGGATCAAATGTACAGCAACGGCAGTCGCGATGAGTTGGCCAACGATAAATGCGCAGGCAGACCCAGGTTCAATCCCCGTGAAAGTGTCAGAAAACATGCGCGCAACGGTGACCGCAGGGTTTGCGAAGCTCGTGGATGACGTGAAGTAACAGGCGCTCGCGATATAGCCGCCAACAGAAAAAGCGGCAACCGAAGAACGCCCAGATCGGACGACCCCAAAAATCACAAGCAACAATCCCAGCGTTGCGATGCCCTCACCAAACACAAGATGTCCACCGGAACGGTGTTTCGTTGACCAATCCACAATGGGAAGGTCAAACATAATGTTGGCGACCATGACCCCAAAGATACCGCCGGTAAGCTGCGCGAGCACATAGTAGATCGCAGTCGGAATGTCGATCCCCCCGAAAGCCCAGTCGGCAAGGGTCACTGCAGGATTGAAGTGAGCACCCGAGGCCGGGCCAAGCGCCAGAATGAGCGCGACAAGCACACCGGCGGTAGCAAAGGTATTCTGGAGAAGCTGCAAACCGGCATCGTCGGTCAGGCTTTCGGCCATGATCCCCGAACCGACGATGCCGGCAAGCAGAAACGCAGTACCGGTAAATTCAGCAGCGAGACGCCGCGAATGAGGCTGCCGGCGGCTCACTGTGACTGCAGATGTCGACGTGGAGGCAGACGTGGACGCAGGTAGCCTCATGGATTCAGCTTCAATGACGGGTCGTGGCGGTTCAACATTACTCATCGGATCATCGCTGGACCCTCATGGGACTCCCCACAGGACCGTCCTGGAATCATTACGCGGAAGTTTCCCCAAAGCTCCTGCTGGGAGATGCAACCTGCGCACGGATGCCGTCATGCACTTGAGGAAGCAGCTCGATCGGCGGAGCAGCAGGGTCGACAAGCTCTCAATACCCATAGCGCTTCCCACGAAAAATCGGGCCAACATCGCCATAACCCATCGTCACAAGCACGTCTGCAGGACGGACAACAGAATGGGCGATATTGTTCGTCCAGGGTCTCGGATATGCCGAGAAGATATCAATAAAAACCTCGGCAGGAACCTCGGCCATTGTCTTTACTCCAACCTTGTGTATCTCGATGCCAGGGCCAGAACCGCCGGAGAATACCTCAATGCGGTTCCCGGCGAAGAAACGCAAACCCGGAACCCGCACCCGCACTTACACGGCAGTCGCCACCATGATCTGTGCCGCCTCCCACCAGGAAGACCAGTTTGTGGGGGCGTCGTCCCCGAGGAGCGCACCCGGTTCGAGCCAGGGATACAGCTCGGCATAGGTGGTGACTGTTTGCTCATCCACACGCCGATACAAAAGGTTGGGGCTGATCTCGGACGGGTGGCTGAGACCCATGGCGGCAAGCAGCGCGTTGAAACTCTCTACTGTGGCAGCCTGGAAACGGTGCACTCGCCGGCTTTTGCTTGCAACGTCAAGACCACGCGCCCGGCGTGCGTCCTGCGTCGCGACACCAGTCGGGCAATGGTTCGTGTGACAGCGCTGTGCCTGAATACAGCCCAGGGCAAACATCATAGAACGAGCAGAGTTTGCGTAATCCGCACCCTGGGCGAGGCAGCGGGCAATATCGAAGCCAGACGCCACTTTCCCGCTTGCCCCCACACGGATCCGGCCACGAATCCCACAACCTACCAGGGCATTGTGCACAAACATCAGACCCTCTCGCAGCGGGAAGCCGACATGGTCCTGGAAATCAAGTGGAGCAGCGCCGGTGCCACCTTCGGACCCGTCAACCAAAATAAAATCGGGGAATATTCCGGTTTCGAGCATTGCCGCACAGATTGCCAAAAAGTCTGCCGGTTGCCCCATGCAGAATTTGAATCCCACGGGTTTGCCCTCGGCAAGCTCACGCATCTTTCCGAGAAATCGCACGAGCCCGAGCGGGCCATAAAATGCTGAATGAGAAGAAGGCGAAATACAGTCGACACCCAGGGGAATGCCCCGCACTGCAGCAATCTCGGCTGTGATTTTTGCTGCGGGCATCACGCCGCCGAGTCCCGGTTTCGCGCCTTGCGAGAGCTTGAGACACACACATTTCACATGGGGATGGGCTGCTTTCTCGGCAAACAGCCCGGGGTCAAAGGCTCCGTCTTGCGTGCGGCAGCCGAAATAGCCAGAGCCGATCTCCCACACGAGATCCCCACCAGAATCAAGATGATAAGGAGTAAGCCCACCTTCTCCACTGTCGTGCGCGAACCCGCCAAGCTTCGCACCCATATTCAAAGCCCGCACCGCAGGCGCGCTCAATGAGCCAAAACTCATGGCAGACACGTTAAACATCGCCATATCGTAAGGTTGCGTGCAATCAGGACCACCAACTCGCACCCGAAAGGGCACCATGACCACAGGCCGTGGGAACACGCTGTGCGCAAACCATTCGCTCCCAGGGGCCATGAGATTCAGCTCCGTGCCAAACGACTTTTTGTTACGCCCCTCTTTCGCATGTTGATACACAAGAGAACGAATATCTCGGCTAAAGGGTGTACCAATCGTGTCGCTCTCCACGAAATACTGTTGGATCTCTGGGCGCAACATTTCCATGAGGTAGCGCCCATGCCCAATCACTGGATAATTCCGCAAAATAGTGTGACGGCGCTGCAGCAGGTCGTAAAGTCCAAGCAGTACAAGCGCATCAATCACCACTGCCGGCAGCCAAAGCACAGGAAAACTCACCGAGGCAGCCGTCATCCCCACACCACCCAAGACGAGTGTGGCAAAAAGCAAAAAGCGTGTCATCTTCGTCCTGTCTTCTCAGGTCTGGAGAATACCCCTGTAGCCAGGCGACAAAGTCACCAGGTAGCCGAGCAACGAGGCACCTGGATAGCCGAAATAGCCGACCAGCTCGATAATCAGGCTTCGATGGCCGAACAGCCAAGTAAAAATCGCCCGAAACCGCAGCCTGCCCAACAGCCCAGCCCAGCAGTTCTGTTTCTCCTCAGCACTCAGCACTCAGCACTCAGCACTCAGCACTCAGCACTCAGCACTCAGCACTCAGCACTCAGCACTCAGCACTCAGCACATAAGGCGATTACACATATTCTCCCGATTTCCCACCATCCATTCTAAAAAACTGGAAAAACTGGAAAAGTGGGCACGTGGATAAGTCGCAAGACACACTTTTATCCGTAAAACAGGGCCATCACGCCCACTACAGGTTCCTCACAAAGCCAGGCCGAAGCCTTGCCGGTCCACGCAATTCCCCACACCCAATCAGCCGGCTCGGTCCAACCGGGAAGCGCACGCGCGCCACACGACCGCTTCGCGCACCCTCAGCATCCCTGCCAAACCACCCCACAAGCAGGCCTGCCAAACCACCCCACAAGCAGGCCTGCCAAACCACCCCACAAGCAGGCCTGCCAAACCACCCTCATCCCATGCAACCGAGACTGTCCACTGCAATCCATACAAGCTCATCTGTTTTCCATATACCCATGGTCTACTTACCCGGATCAAAGTTTTCCTGATTTTTCCATGTAAAGATTTGCGTAGAAAAAGAGTAATTGATATTGTTTCACCCGATCCCGCCGGATTGTGAACAAAAAGCTATTCGCATGAAAAACGTGAATTGCGATATGTGGTAAGAATCTTAGCTTTTAGGGACTTTCCGGTAGCCGCTTCGTCGAAAAAGAGCGGCCTTCGATACCGGCACCATGTGGGGTGGTTTCGAAAAGGGTGTGGAGATGGGAGAAATACTCCCGGACTTACAACAGAAACGCAAGCTTCCCAGTCTGACTTGAAACGGTCCGGCCACAAACCAGGGTTTGCGTTCTCAGTTGTGCTGTAAATAAAGGAACTCAGCATCATGGCTACCGGTTTTATCATGAACATCTTCGGCACCCTTTTCGGAGTCGTTTACTCTCTCCTCGGCTCCTTTGGCAGCATCCTGGGCTGACCCTGCCGGGCCCCATCCGGCCCTGATCCCACAACCCCAGGCAGAGGCCGGGAAGTGCCTTTTTCCTTCCCGGTCCCTGTCTCCCCATGCAAAGCCCACGCATGGCACTGAGCAAAAGGCCCCCTCTGCTCGGGGGGCCTTTTTCTTGCCCACTTGGGCACACACGGTAGCGTCCGCAGGCCGGTCTTCAGGCGAAAACCGACTTTTGCTGTCTGGTTTTTTGCCGATCAGCAAGGGATGACGACAAAACTTGAAGAGCTCACTCCCGGCCTGCGGGTGCGAGGGGTTGTAGGGAACGAAACAGTCACGGTCCTCCAGACGCAAGAGCTCGACTGCAACACGGTGACGCTCGTGTACCGCACGGAAAGTGGGCAGCTTGGCGAGCGGCTGCTCTACCGTGAAGACGAGACAGAGCTTGCAACAGCAACACAGGGGCGCTCCTGGCCAATGAGCGGCGACCCGGCTCTCTTTCGCCTCGTGTCCGAGGCAAAACGCATCTCGCTTGCCTCGCTTTTTGACCCTTTTTTGGCGACGGAAACGTCGGACATCGACCCGCTTCCCCACCAGATTGAAGCGGTCTATCAGGAGATGCTGCCCCGGCAACCCCTGCGTTTTTTGCTGGCGGACGACCCTGGGGCAGGGAAAACCGTGATGACGGGGCTGCTCATAAAGGAGCTGCAGGTGCGAGGGGACCTGGCCCGTTGCCTGGTCGTGGCGCCGGGAAACCTCGCGGAACAGTGGCAAGACGAGCTCTGGGAAAAGTTTGGCCTGGACTTTGAGATTTTCACGCGAGAGATGGCAGAAACATCGCGTTCTGGCAACCCCTTCGCCGAAAAACCCTGCCTCATTGCCCGCCTTGACCAGCTTGCGCGTGACCCCAGCCTGATCGCAAAGGCAGAGCAGTGCGACTGGGACCTGATTGTGGTGGACGAAGCCCACAAAATGTCGGCCCGCTACAACGGAGACAAGCTCCACACCACAAAGCGCTACCAGCTTGGGGAGCGCCTCCGCGACCTCACACGCCACTTTCTGCTCCTTACGGCCACACCCCACAACGGGAAAGAAGCAGATTTTCACCTGTTTTTAGCCCTGCTCGACCCCGACCGTTTCGCGGGCCGCTTCCGCCCCGGCACCCACCCGAGAGACATCTCCGACCTGATGCGCCGCATGATAAAAGAGGACCTGTTACGCTTCGACGGGCGACGGCTCTTCCCCGAACGCGTCGCCCAAACCGCAAAATACTCACTCTCCCCAGCAGAAACCCACCTGTACGAAGAAGTTACTGCGTATGTACGCGAAGGCATGCACCAGGCCGACCGCCTGCACGCAAAGGGTGAAAAAACCCGGGGTACGGCAGTGGGTTTTGCCCTCACCATCTTGCAACGCCGCCTCGCCTCGTCGCCGCGCGCCATCTGTCGCTCACTCGAACGGCGACACGCCCGCCTCCTGCGCCGCTACCAAGAGTCCCAGTCCCCGCCCCGCCCACCGGCATCACACCCCACACCTGGGCATCTGCCCCACAGCCCCGCGAAAAACAGCAGGCGAAACGAAAACGGCGGCAAAAACACCCGTGGCCCCAATGAACCCGACAGCAATCTCGCCGGCCTCGCGGGGCTTGAGACCCTCGACGCAGACGAGATAGGCGAGCTTGCCGCCTTCGACTTTGGCAGCCGCACCGAAGAGGAGGCCGAAACCCTGCAAGAAGAGGTCATGGCGCGCATGTCCGGCGCCGAAACGGCGGCAGAACTGCAGACCGAAATCGCAGAGCTTGCACGACTCATGAGCCTCGCCCAAGCAGTCACACAATCCAACAAAGACCGCAAATGGGATGAGCTTGCGAAACTGCTGCAGGACACGCCGGAAATGCACGACGCCGACGGGCGGCCACACAAACTTCTGATTTTTACCGAGCACCGCGACACCCTGGAATACCTTGTCGAACAACTGCGCAACCTGTTGGGCCGGCACGAAGCAGTCGCGGCAATACACGGCAAAGTGCGGCGCGCGCAGCGACGCGAAATCCAAGAACGCTTCACCCAAGACAAAGACCTCGTGATCCTTGTCGCAACTGACGCCGCAGGAGAGGGCGTCAACCTGCAACGCGCCCATCTCGTCATCAACTATGACCTGCCCTGGAACCCAAACCGCATCGAGCAGCGTTTCGGACGCGTGCACCGTATCGGGCAAACCGAAATTTGTCACCTCTGGAACCTCGTCGCCGAAAACACACGAGAAGGCGAGGTATTCACCCGGCTTTTCACAAAAATCGAAGAGCAACGCAAAGCCCTTGGCGGGCAGGTTTTCGACGTGCTTGGCGCGGCCTTCTCCGAACGTTCCCTACGCGACCTGCTCGTTGAGGCCGTACGCTACGGAGAAGACCCGTTGCGTCGCACCCACTTCGAAGAAATCGTCGACACCACACTCGGAGAAACCACACGCGCCCTCATCCAAGACCAGGCCCTCACACACGACATCATGAACACCGACAGTATCGGTATCATACGCCACGAAATGGAACGGGCCGCCGCCCGCAGACTGCAACCCCATTTTGTGCGGCGCTTCTTTATCGAGGCCTTCCGTCTCAGGGGCGGGCGCATTGTCGAACGCGAAACAGGCCGCTACGAAATCACCCGCGTGCCCACCGCCCTACGCGACCTCCCCCGCAACACCTCTCCCCCCCTGCCCTGTTACGAACGCATCGTGTTCGAGCGACACCTACGACGCGTGCCGAACAAACCCGCCGCCGAGCTTCTCTGCCCCGGCCACCCCCTGCTCGACGCAGTCTTGCACGATATCCTCACCCGACACGACGGCGTCTTGAAAGAGGGCAGCATCCTGGTCGACCCCACCGACCCAGGCACCTCCCCCCGCCTGCTTGTCTCTCTCATCCACACCATCGAACGCCCCGCCGCCCAAACCGCCAACCACTCCTCCCCCCAAACCAGCACCAACCCCCGGCCACCCCACACTCCCCGCCCCGTCTCCACACGTTTCACCCACATGGAAATCAACCAGGCAGGTCACATTCGGGACGCCGGCCACAGCCCCTTCCTCGACTACGCCCCGCCCACCCCAACAGACCAAAAAACCATGCCCCGCATTCTCACCGATCTCACCCCGACACCCCCCACCGGGAACACCCCGGCCTCCGGACCTGGGCCAGGGGCCGGACCGGGCAACGGGCCAAACGGCGAGGCCGGACCGGTCAACGCCGCCTGGATCCAACACGGCATCGAAAAAATCGCCGTCGCACACACCGCCAGACACGCGGCAAA
>Ga0209633_10001262_pt1 | contig 26659 bp, 21 predicted proteins | sample Cruoilmetagenom1_FD_187290 | JGI IMG/M metagenome (GOLD analysis project Ga0209633, IMG submission 187290) | Oil polluted marine microbial communities from Coal Oil Point, Santa Barbara, California, USA - Sample 1 (SPAdes) (version 2) | ecosystem: Environmental > Aquatic > Marine > Oil seeps ...
GATCATCGCCACCGGCAGATCGCGTAAAGATCAGTTCGGGGAATCGGCCCGCGGAGAAGACCAGCGTCCGGGCGTCTATAAGCCGCGTTTCCCCGGTATCCACTGACAGCACCTCGATCCCGGTGAGCATCTCCCCGTCGCCGAACAGGCGGGTAACACCGGCTCCGGAAAACACCTCTCCACCGGCTTCGGTCAAGGCCGAAACAGTCGCCTCATCGGGGCGGTCCCGGAAAATAAAGGTAACGGTCCTGGCGCCCAGGGACCGGGCTTTGATCAGGGTCTCGCCGGCCAGTCCCTCGCCGCCGATAATCACGGTATCCGACCCGCAGGAGACCACCCCATGTCCGTCCTTGCCGGATCGCAACAGGTCCAGCAACAAACAGCCGCCGGGCAGCGGCGTTTCAACCATTTTCTCGGCGCCGCGGGCCAATCGGCTGTCCCAACCACCCGAAGCGAGAAAGACCGCCTCGTACCCGTCGTCCAGCAGACCGGCCACGGTCACATCGCGGCCCACCATCTGGCCGGTTCGCGCCTCCACGCCCATTTCCAAAATACCGTCGATATCCCATTGGAGGATCGCATCAGGCAGCCGAAACTTGGCGATGGCGGTGTTGAGCAGCCCACCCAGGCGGTCCGTACCTTCGAATACGGTGGTCCCATGGCCCAGCCGGGCCGCGAAAAAAGCGGCGGAAAGCCCCTGGACCCCGCCACCGACGACGGCAATGCGTCGGCCGGTATCCGGCGCCTTGAAGGGCTGGATGCGTTCGTCCCGGGTGCACTCATAGTCGGCGGCAAACCGCTTCAGGAAGTTGATCGCCACCGGCTCGTCCACGTATTTGCGCCGGCAGTCGTTTTCGCAGGGCCGGGGGCAGATTCGGCCAATCACCGTGGGAAAGGGGTTGCGCTCCTTGATAGTCTGAACGGAACCATGGTAGTCGCCGTCGACGATTTGGCGAATGTATTGGCTGATGTTAATGCCCGCCGGGCAGGCACGCTGACAGGGTGTGGTGCAGTCTTCGGAGGTGTATTCCTTGAGAATCCTGCGGGTAACCGATGACAAGGTGATGATCTGTTTGGGGCATATACGCTCGCAGGTGCCGCAGCCGGTGCATTTCACCTCGTCCACCACGGGAAGCCCCTGGGGCCCCATGACGATGGCGTCGAAGGGGCAGGCAGCCGCGCAGGTCCCCAGACCCAGGCAGCCGATATTGCAGACCTTCATGCCGCCGGATAACAGGGCCACGGCCCGGCAGTCGTTGAGACCGTCGTAGCTGTATTTAACATCCGCGTCGGCAACGCCGTAAGTGCATCCGGGCAAGGCGATATCCGGTTCCTTGGCCTCAACGCTGACCCCGAGAATAGCGGCAATGGCCAAGGCCACATCGTCGCCGGCCGCCACGCAGGAGTTGGGCGAGGCCTTGCCGGCCACGATGGCTTCGGCATTGGCGCTGCATCCGGGCAAACCGCAACCGCCGCAGTTGGCCCCGGGCAGGGCATCTTCGACGGCTATGATTTTTGGATCCACGTAAACGTAAAAAACCTTGGAGGCCAGCGCCAGGCCGATCCCCACCACGAGTCCCAGTCCACCCATCAGTATAATCGCTATGGTCATGTCAATGCTCCTGTTAAAAAATGGCGTCGAACTTGCAGATGTCGTAGCAGATCAGACACTTGATACACTTTTCCTTGTCAATGCGGGCCGTTTCCTTCTTTTTCCAGACGACGGCATCGGCCGGACAGGCCCTGAAGCACATACCGCATTTGGTGCAGGCGTCCGGTTCCACTTCAAACTTGAGAAGCGCCACACAGCGCTTGGCCGGACAGCGCTTTTCGTAAATATGAGCCTCGAACTCATCCCGGAAATAGCGCAAGGCGGAAAGCACCGGATTGGGGCCCGTCTGACCCAAGCCGCACAGGGCGGTCTCGCGGATGGTCTGCGACAACTCGATCAGGGTATCGATATCCTCCGGTGCGCCGCGGCCCTCGCAAATCTTTTCCAGGATCTGGAGTTGGCGGCGGGTACCCTCCCGGCAAGGGGTACATTTACCGCAGGACTCGTCCTGGATAAACTCCATGAAAAAGCGGGCCATATCCACCATGCAGGTTTTTTCGTCCATGACGATGGCACCGCCGGAGCCCATGATGGCCCCCACCTCGGCAATGGCCTCGTAATCCACTGGTGTGTCCAGATGCGCCTCGGGAATGCAGCCGCCCGACGGGCCGCCCAATTGAACGGCCTTGAACTTGCGTTTTTTGGGGATGCCACCACCGATATCGTAGATGATGGTGCGCAGCGAGGTGCCCATGGGTACTTCCACCAAACCGATATTGTTCACGTCACCGGACAGAGCAAACACCTTGGTGCCTTTGCTGCTCTCGGTGCCCACGCCGGCATACCAGGCACCTCCGTTAACCATAATCTGGGCCACGTTGGCCAGGGTTTCCACGTTGTTGAGAATGGTGGGCTTTTCCCACAGGCCCCTGTGGGCCGGAAAGGGCGGTCGCGGACGTGGCATGCCCCGCTTTCCCTCGATGGAGCGCATCAGGGCGGTCTCCTCGCCGCATACAAAGGCACCGGCACCCTGGTAGATCTCGATATCGAAGGAGAAGTCCGACCCCAGAATATGCTCACCCAGCAGACCGTAGGTCGCGGCCTGCTCGATGGCGATTCCCAACCGCCTGATGGCCAGGGGATATTCGGTGCGCGCGTAGATGTAACCCTTACGGGCATCAATGGCCTTGGCGGCGATGATCATGCCCTCCAGTACCGCATGGGGGTCCGCCTCCAGGATGCTGCGATCCATGAAGGCCCCGGGGTCGCCTTCGTCGGCGTTGCACAGCACATATTTCACCGATCCGGAACTCCGGCGGGCAAAATCCCACTTCATTCCCGTGGGAAACCCGGCCCCGCCGCGCCCCCGTATACCGGAAATCTTCATCTCTTCGATGATCTGTTGGGGGGTCATGTCGAACAGCGCCCTGGCCGCCCCGATATAGCCGTCCCGGCCGATATATGCATCGATGGATTCGGGATCGATCAACCCCTTGTTGCGCAGGACACGCGGCATCTGGTAGGCGAAAAAAGGAATCCGGGTCTGGGCGGCGATCTTGGCTTTGGACACCGGGTCCTTGTAAAGCAGCCGCGTCACCGGCTTGCCGTTGATCAGGTGCGAATCGACCAGTTCGGGCATATCTTCCACGGTGAGCTTCTGATAAAAGATGTCGCCGGGATGAACCACGAGCAGGGGACCCAGGGCGCAAAAACCATTGCAGCCGGTCTCGATCACCTGAACGGTTTCACCCAATCCCTTTTCTTCGATGGCCGCAATCAGGGCATCCTTGACCCGGATGGAGCCGGTGGCGTGACAACCGGTACCGCCACAAATCATCAGATAGGTCTTGTCCTTGAACGCCAGGCGATCCTTTTGTGCGCTCCGAATGCCTTCAAGATCCCGAGTGGTCAGTCTCGCCATATCCCCTCGCCAGCAGTTTTTACCAGGAACCGTCCAGCCCCCTGATGCCGTTCATGTAAAGTCGACCGCAGGCCACAAACAACGAATATTCGGTCACCATCAGCGGAATTTCGAAAGACTTGGCCATCTCTACGAAATCCGCGGGCGGCGTTTTTCCCCTGACGATGACGATGGCACTGACACCGACAATTTTCGCCGTCCGGATGACATGGTCCGTGGTGACGCCGGTCAGCAGCGCGCAGCTTTTGGCCGCGGCGGCCAGTACGTCGTCCATCAGGTCCGCCGCACCACCGGCGACGATGACCGCGTCCATCTGGTCCTCACCACAAAGCATGTCGCCTTTGAGGATATCTCTTATTTCGGAAATTTTCATGGTCACTGTCACTGAACAATTAACAACGGGGTTAACAGCAGGATAGACAGGCCTACGAATACTTGTCGAGCAACGCGATCACCTTGTCGGAAGTGACCTCCCCGTAGGTCTCCTGATCCACCACCATCACCGGCGCCAGGCCGCAGGCACCCAGGCAACGAACGACTTCCAGGGTAAAGCGCCGATCCTCTGTGGTATCGCCCGCTTTCAATTGATATTCATTTTCAATACGGATCAGGGCTTCTTTGACGCCCTTGACGTAGCAGGCCGTTCCCAGGCACATCTTGATGGTGTGCCGGCCCTTGGGCACCATGGAAAACAAGGAGTAGAAGGAAGCCACGCCGTAAACGCTGCTGGCGGGTAGGTTGAGGCCCTGACTGATATAGTCCAGCAACTTTACGGGTAGGTACCCGGCAATATCCTGGCATTCCCGGAGCACGGTAATGACGGCCCCGGAAACGGCCCTGTTTTTGTCGATGACCGCATCAACCTGAGACCACATGTCGTCGTTGATATCCGCATGGTGCGGATGGTGGGTCAGGATCATGCGTCGGCCTCTCCTTTGACCTTGAATGACAACGGTTGCAAGCACGCATTGCGCCGGCGATTCGGCTGCCTGCGTGCCAATGGCAAAGAAACACAGGCAACCGCGAGGCAACATTTCATAATTATTTATAATTGTCAATGCTATCATGGTCGTCAACCCGCTCCGGACAGCGCTTGACGGAACCGTAACAGCTGGTCTATAGATCAAACACCCGGACGGTGATGCAGATCGACAACACACCGACCGGTGAAGACTGGCCCCCCCAAGCAGAAAGCGGAGGCAGCGATTGAAGCAATTGAAAGAAAAAGTCCAAGAGGCCGCAACATTTCTCGAATCGAAGCTGGTCCGTCCGCCTGATACCGGGGTGATTACCGGCACCGGGCTGGGTGACGCCGTCGGCCCCCTCGATGACGCCTCGACGGTGAATTACGGCGAGATCCCGCATTTCCCTGTCTCCACCGTGGTCGGTCATGCGGGACGGCTAATGGCCGGCACCCTGGTCGGGCACCCGATGGTGGTCATGCAAGGACGCTTTCACCTCTACGAGGGCTATACCCCCGAAGCCGTCACCTTTCCCATACGCGTGATGCGGGCCCTGGGCGTGCGGCACCTGATTCTGTCCAATGCGGCCGGCGGCATGAACCCCGCCTTTCACCAGGGGCGTCTGATGGTGATTCGCGATCACATCAACCTCACAGGGGAGAATCCGCTGGTCGGGACCAACCATGACGACTGGGGCCCCCGGTTTCCCGACATGACCGCGGCCTACGACCCCTCCCTGATCCGGTGCTCTCACCAGGTGGCCGACAGCCTGGGCATCCCCCTGAGCAGCGGCATCTACGCAGGCCTGAAGGGGCCCGCTCTGGAGACACCGGCGGAGATCCGCTACCTGAAGACCATCGGTGCCGATGCGGTTGGGTTTTCCACGGTGATGGAAACCATCGCCGCCGTACACGCCGGCATGCGGGTACTGGGCCTGTCCATCATCACCAACATCAACGACCCGGATCAACCGGCGCCGGCATCGGTGCAAGCGATCGTTGCTGCGGCCAACCGGGCCGCACCCATGCTCAAGCGCATGATCGGAGCCGTGGTGGCCCGGATCCACAGGGAAACGCCGCGATGACCGGCGTCGCGGACCTGTTGATCACCAACGGCATCGTCATGACCATGGATCCCCACGGCCGCATCATTGAAGATGGGGCGGTCGCGGTCACCGGAGATACGATCACCGCGGTCGGTCCGGCAGCCGAGGTTGCATCGCTGACTGCCGATGCGACCATCGACGCCGACGGCGGCATCATCTTGCCCGGCCTGGTCAATACCCACACCCATGCCGCCATGACCCTGTTCCGGGGGCTGGCCGACGACCTACCCCTCATGGACTGGCTCAACGACCATATCTTTCCCGCCGAGGCCCTGCTGGACGTAGACAAGGTCCGAGCGGGAACCATGCTCGGCTGCGCGGAGATGATCCTTTCCGGAACCACCTGCTTTTGCGACATGTACCTGTTTGAAGACGCCGTGGCCCGCGCCGCCAGAGCCGCCGGCATGCGCGCGGTGGTGGGGGAAGTTCTCTACGATTTTGACTCGCCCAACTATGGCCCCATCGAAAAAGGGTTCGACTACACGCGCCGTCTCATCGACACCTGGCGGAACGACCCGTTGGTCACCATCGCCGTGGAACCCCACTCCCCGTACCTGTGCGCACCCGATCTGTTGACCAGGGCCGCCGACATCGCCCGGGAGCACCGATTGCCCCTGGTGATCCACCTCTCCGAAACCCACAGCGAGGTGGCGGACATCCAAAAAAAATACGGGGCCACGCCGGTGGGCCACCTGGCCGACCTGGGCGTGCTGGGCGCCAACCTGCTGGCCTGCCATTGCGTGGTACTCAACGACACCGACATGGACCTGCTCCAACAACACGACGTCAAGGTCTCCCACAACCCTGAAAGTAACATGAAACTGGCCGCCGGCGTCTCCCCGGTGGCCGATCTGATCGAGCGCAAGGTGTGCACGGGACTGGGCACGGACGGCTGCTCCAGCAACAACAATCTGGATCTGTTCACCGAGATGGACACCGCCGCCAAACTACACAAGGCCAGCCGACTGGACCCCACGGTGATGGACGCCGCCACTGTACTGCGCATGGCTACCATCGACGGCGCGCGCGCCTTGGGGCTGGATGACATTACCGGCAGCATCGAAACCGGCAAGAAGGCCGACATCATCGTCATCGACACCCGCAAACCACACCTGACCCCCATGTACCACCCGGCCTCCCACCTGGTCTATGCCGTCGGCGGCAGCGACGTGTGCGCCACCGTTGTGGCCGGCCGGGTGCTGATGAAGGAACGCAAACTGCTGCACATGGACCTGGAAAAGATCATGTCCGACGCCCGCCAGATCGCCGACACCATCCGGAGCCGATAGCATGGCTTTCGATTCAGTCATCCATAACGGCACCCTGGTGACCGTGGACGCGCATATGCGGATCATTGAGAAAGGATGGATCGGCATTCAGGGTGGCGTCATCCGGGCAATCCAATCCGTCGCACCGGACACGCCAACGCCTTACGCAGGTCTGACCATCGACGCAGCCGGCGGCATCGTCATGCCCGGGTTGGTCAACGCCCACACCCACCTGCCCATGTCCCTGTTCCGGGGCATGGCCGACGACATTCCCCTGATGACCTGGCTCAACGACCACATCTTCCCGGCCGAAGCCCGTTTCATCCACGCCGACACGGTACACTGGGGCACGCTGCTGGCCTGCGCCGAAATGCTGCTTTCCGGCACCACCTGCTGCTGCGGCGGCTATTTCCTGGAAGAAGTCGTGGCCCGGGCCGTTGCCGAAACCGGCCTGCGGGCCGTATTGGCCCAGGGAGTCATCGATTTCCCGGCCCCCGGGGTTCCGAACCCGGCGCTAAACATCGCCCACGCCGGGGGTTATGCCCAGCGGTGGCAAGGTCGCAGCCGGCTGATCAGTCCGTCCATCTTCTGCCATTCGCCCTACACCTGCAGTGACAACACCTTGGAAGCCGCCAAGGCCACCGCCGATGACCGGAACCTGGTCCTTCAGGTGCATGTGGCCGAAACCCGGTTCGAACGGGATCGATCCAACGAGGAGAAGGGTTGCAGCCCTGTGGCCCACCTGTGCCAACTGGGCATTCTCGACCAGCGAACCCTCATGGCCCATTGCGTCTGGGTGGACGATGCAGACATCGATATCATCGCCGGTTGCGGCTGCGCGGTCGCCCACTGCCCGGAAAGCAACATGAAGCTGGCCTCGGGCATCGCACCGGTAACCGCTATGCGTGCAGCGGGAATAACGGTGTCGTTGGGCACCGACGGATGCGCCAGCAACAACAACCTGGACATGTTCGGTGAAATGGCCACGGCCGCCAGACTGCACAAATTGGCCACCGGCGACCCCACGGCCCTGGATGCGGCCAGTGCACTCAAGATGGCCACCATCGACGGGGCCCGGGCCATCGGTCTTGGCGACCGAATCGGATCCCTGGAGACCGGAAAACAGGCGGACATCATCGTCCTCGATAGCCGGGTCCCCCACCTGACGCCCATGTACCACCCGGCATCCCACATCGTCTATGCAGCCGGCGGTGCCGACGTACGCCATGTGCTGGTGGCCGGCAGGCCAGTGGTGGAAGAGCGGCAGTTGCTGACCCTGAATATCCGGGAAATCATGGACCGCGTCAACACCATCGCCGACGCCATTCGATCGAGCCCCAATGAATATGCCAACGGCCAAAATCCCAAAATTACAGGTATCGAAGAAGGATTGACACCCAAGCGGAAGCCATAATGGATCTAAACGCGATTATCACCGCCGCCCGTGGCGACACCCCGGCAGACCTGCTGCTGACCAACGCCAGGATCATCAACATCTTCTCAGGACGGGTCATCGACGGGCGCATCGCCGTCAAAGACGGAATCATCGTGGGCTTCGGCGACTATAATGCCGCCAAAACCGTGGATCTGATGGGTCGCTACGTGGCCCCCGGGTTCATCGATTCACACGTCCACATCGAAAGTTCCATGGTCTGCGTTACCGAATTCGCCCGGGCCGTGGCACCCTGCGGCACCACCACCGTGGTGGCCGATCCCCATGAAATCGCCAACGTGCTGGGTACGGCGGGCATCGACTATATGCTCCGATCGGCCGAGGGCCAACCCATGGACTGCCTCTTCGCCCTGCCCTCCTGCGTGCCGGCCACGGACATGGAGACCGCCGGCGCCCGGCTGGATGCCGGGGATCTTGAACCCTTTTTCGGCCACCGGCGGATCGTGGCCTTGGCGGAGATGATGAACTACCCCGGCGTGATCTCCACCGATGCGGGGATAATGGCCAAACTGGCCATCGCCCGCAGCCACCATCGCCCCGCAGACGGCCACGCCCCGGGTCTTTCCGGCCACCGGCTGTTTGCCTACGCGGCCGCCGGCATCGCCTCGGACCACGAATGCACCCGGGCCGAAGAGGCACTGGAGAAACTGGAACTGGGCATTCACATCATGGTGCGCGAGGGTACCTGCGCCCGCAACCTGGATGCATTGTTTCCCGTCATCAACGAGAATACCTGGCCGCACATGATGTGGTGCACCGATGACCGCCATCCCCACGACATCCTCGCCGAGGGCCACATTGACGCAGTGATCCGCAAGGCCGTAGCCAAGGGGCTGGACCCGGTGACGGCCATCCGCATGGGCACAATCAATCCGGCGGCCTACTTCGGCATCAAGGATGCCGGGGCGATCGCTCCGGGCCGAAAGGCCAATCTGGTGGTCTTCTCCGACCTGGCGGAGATCCGCGCCGAGCAGGTCTTCTACATGGGTCGGCAGGTGGCCGAAAACGGCCACCTGCTGCCCGGTATCCAGCGACCGTCACCGGTTACCGTGCCGCCGTCCATGAACCTGGATCCAGGTGATCTGGATTTTTCGATACCGGCCATGGGCCGGCGCATGCGCGTCATCCGGGCCATTACCGACCAGGTGGTCACCCACTGTGAAATCATGGACGTGGCTGAAAAAGACGGTCTGGCCGTGGCCGATGTAACCAGGGATGTCATCAAGCTGGCCGTGGTGGACCGCTACACGGGGAAGGCCCACACCGGCAAGGGATTCGTCACCGGACTGGGATTGAAACGCGGCGCCATCGCGTCCAGCGTGGCCCACGACTCTCACAACATCATCGTTGCCGGTGTCACCGATACGGACATGCGGGCGGCAGTGACGACCGTGGTGGCCATGGGCGGCGGCTTCGCGGCGGTCGACGACAACAGGACCCTGGCCACCCTGCCCCTTGCCGTGGCCGGACTGATGTCCGACCAGCCGGTAACAGTCGTGCGGCGACAGATGGACGAAATGATTGCCGCCGCCGCAAACCTGGGGAGCACCCTTTCCGACCCCTTCATGACCCTGGGTTTTCTGGCCCTGCCGGTCATCCCGGACCTGAAGCTGACCGACCAGGGGTTGGTGGACGTGATCCGGTTTGACGCCGTACCCCTGTTCGTCCAATAGGGCGGCAAAATATAAAATGACCGACCGCCGGCCGGCCGGCAGCCGCATAGAAAAGACCCATCGAAGCACATTCGACCAGCAGCATGGCACCCCAGGTAAAATCCTCGATTTTTACAGGCATGACCTGAAAGCAGTTATATCAGTATTGACATATCTTAACTCGTAAGATAAGAGGCGGATTGAAAATCAGCCGGTTCCATACCACGCGTTCGCGGCAACATAATTTTGTTTTGGTGTGTCATTAATGACATCTCTCATCCAAGATTTACGATCGTAACCAATTTATTCAGATTGTGGGGTTTTTTATTTCCGAGGCCCTCATTAATACCAATACACACACTTACCAGGACAGTAGACGACGGTATGCACTTACATTCAAATGCTGACGACGCCGGTTATTTGGTGAGGGACGAGACGCCGACAAAACCGGATGGATCAATTAGACGATTGAATAATGCTATAGACAAAGTGGCGGTGCTGTATGAGACGAATGAGCACCTGATTGAAGACTGGCTGGATGAACTGGAAAAACAAAACGACGAAAAAAATCCGGCCTATTGGCTTCTTTTGGCCAGATTAAACGAACTGACCCTTTTATGTGCCGGCAACTATGCGGACAATTGCGAATTTTCAGCGGCCGGCGACCTGTTGGTAAACCCGAGACAAATTATGGTTCATTTTATTGATCCGGAGCTGACGGTAATTAAAAAACGCCACGCCAGTTTGTCTGAGCAGTTCGGGAGGAAAGGGCAATCCAGAAAATGTATTCTGCAACGACTTGCGAACCATGCAACAATTGAGACCAAACGACCGTCTCTCCTGCCGCATCTCTTCAAAAAAATGCAAAACTCGGGCCGGGTATCAGGAACTTACCTTGCCCTTGCCGACACACGCATGAAGCAGATAGCGGATACCATAGGTTTTCTGGCAAGCTGGCAGATATCAGACGTCGCAGAGTTGTACCGACGGATTGCCGGGTCTACGCCTGAAGTCGGGGCTTACATTGAATCTAATTTGTGCCGGTTCAAAAATGATTTGTTCTTTGCCATTGGAAACGATGTCCGCCGGATTGTGGGAAACCCCCTATAACGAATCGATTTCCCGGCATATATTTAAAAGGAGAAGTTAACATGAAAAAAAATCTTTTCAACTTTGTTGTGCTGTTTCTGGTTTTGTTACTTTCCGTTTGCCATGTCTATGCAGAAACGTCTGAAGTACAAAAGTATAATGCTGTTTATGGAGCAGCCGGTCCAGCCATGACAGTGGCAACCGGAAGTCCCGGGGCACTGGGTCTTTTAAAGGAGTTGGCGGAACCATTTTGCAGCACAAACCATTGCCGAATCAATTGGACCAAAAAGGGTAGCGGAGCATCGTTAAAGGCCATGAACAGAGGTAAGGTTGACATGGTCATGGTGCATGCGCCGGCAGCAGAAAAAAAAGCAGTGAAGGATGGTTGGGCGACCATGAGGACGCTTATAGGCAGCAATGAATTCTACATTGTAGGCCCTAAAGCCGATCCTGCAGGTATCAGCGAGGCCAAATCCGCCAACGCTGCCTATGCGGCGATCGCCAAAGCAAAGGCAACGTTTTTTTCACGTGGAGACAATTCAGGCACCCATAAAAAGGAGATGAAAATCTGGAAACTTGCCGGAATTAAGCCTTCGGGGAGTTGGTATGTCGTGACTTCGGATTTCATGGGGCCGACGCTTATGCGAGCCGACAAGAAAACAGGCTATTTCATGACCGATTCAAGCACCTTTTTCGCCAAGCAGTCAAAAATTAAAAATCTCAAAATCCTGTTTAAAGGCGATCCTGTCCTGGTTAATGTCTACCACGCACTGGTCGCCGCTCCGGAAAAGTATCCTACGGCAAATTACGATCTTGCAGCCGCGTTCGTAAATTTTTCAGCGTCTCCTGAGGGCCAGAAAATCTACAGGGAGTATGGAAAAACCAAGTTTGGCACGCCCCTTTATAACGATGCGGAATATGCTAAAAAGTGGTTACGTCATTAGTGTCTTTATAGCAATGCGGCTTTTCGAACTTGTCAACGAAGACGACGGAGGTGGACCGGCAGATGACCCGGCCAAAACCGGTGGATTAACCGACCTTAAGAAAGCACACAAGAGAATCACCGACCACCCGCAGAGCGGGTGGTTTGATGAAGCCCCCTCGAAGGGGGCTAAAATCCAGACCAATGAACATCGAACGTCCAACTTCGAATTTTGAATAAGGAATTCTGTCGATTTTGATCGTTTAAAACCCTGCTTCACAGACACCAACAAATGATCGGTAATTCCTTAGGCCAAACGATAGACCGAAGCGATCTCCGAATTCGACGTTCGATGTTCAATGTTCGACGTTCAAAAAACTTCTGCTGGTTAAATGTTTCGCCGGACCGGTCCAAACCTCTTTGGGTCGCTCGGGCATAGCCCGAGGTTTAATTTACCGCAATTATAGTGCCGCTGAATCTATGCTAAATTCAGATGAAAACGAGCAATACCATAAAAGTGTAATACCCTGCCCGTCTACGACGTGACGTTTTTCCATGATCTCAATACGGTGATTCAGAAGGATTCGACTGCTTTTCTCTTCAACACGCCCAATGTCTTGATGCGGGGCAGTTCCTCGAAGCGTCCGGAGGCCACGGCGATCTTGCACACCTCCCAGGGTGCCTGGCCGCCCTCGTCGGGATTCTCGAATATATCGTGGATCAACAGGTAGCCGCCGGGAAGGAGGTGATCGGCCCAGCAGTCGTAGTCCTTCTGGGCGGTCTCGAAAGCATGGCCGCCGTCGATGAAGACCAGCGACAGCGGTGTGGCCCAGTTGCGGGCGACGATGTCCGAGCGACTGACGATGGGCACCACCGTCTCCTCAAGCCCGGCAAGGGTAAGGGTTCGTCGAAACAGTGGAAAGGTGTCCATGGAGAAAGTCGAAAAGTCGAAAAGCACTGCATCGAAGTATTCCTCTCCGGGCTGCTGCTCCTCGGAGCCGCGATGGTGGTCGATGGAAAACAGGGCCGCTCCGTTTTCGCGGCAGGCGCTGCCCAGATAAACGGCGGACTTGCCGCAGTAGCTGCCGATCTCCAGGCAAGGCCCCAACCGGGAAGCCTTCAATGCGATATCGTAGAGCCCCCTGCCCTCTTCAGGATCCAGGAACCCTTTTATGCTGTCGATCATTTTCTGGTCAGGGATCAATGACTTTTATCCTCATGGTGCAATAGGCCTCGGGTTTGGGTTTCCGGTCCTCCGGACCCGGTCTCCAGATTGCGTGGCGGAAGATCGCAGCAAACGAGGGTTCGTCAGGCGTGGACGGCCGGCGTACCAAACGGTTGGGGCACAAGGCGCCGTTTATGGGAAAACACTAGGACATATCGTCGTAGTTCTTCACCATCACCGCCCTCGGTTTGACCCCATCCTGGGGACCGACAATGCCCTCCTGCTCCATCATCTCGATGATCCGGGCCGCCCGGTTGTAACCGATGCGCAGGTGTCGCTGGACCATGGAGATGGAGGCCTGGCCGGCCTGGGTCACCAGGGCCACGGCATCGTCGTAGCGCGCGTCGTATTCCTTCTCGCCCTCCTCCTCGGCGACCTTGGCCGGGGTCTGGATGACATCTTTGTCATAATCGGGGGGCTGCTGCTTTTTCAGAAATTCGGTGACGCGGGTCAGTTCCTCCTCGGAAATGTAGGCGCCGTGGATACGCTGGAGCCGTGCGGTTCCCGGGGGCATGAAGAGCATATCCCCGTTGCCCAGCAAACTCTCGGCACCGTTGGTGTCGATGATGGTACGCGAATCGGTCTTGGAGGAGACCTGAAAGGTCAGGCGCGTGGGAAAGTTGGCCTTGATGATGCCGGTCAGCACGTCCACCGACGGCCGCTGGGTGGCCAGGATCAGGTGAATGCCGGCGGCCCGGGCCATCTGGGCCAGACGGGTCAAGGCCAGCTCCACATCCCGGGAGGCCACCATCATCAGGTCGGCCAGCTCGTCGATGATAATGACGATGTAGGGCAGCGGTGCCGGCGGTTCGTTGGCGGTCTCCTCACCTTCGGCAGGCTTGGGGGCAGGCGCTTTTTCGATCTTTCGGTTGTACTGGTCGATGTTGCGGGTCTTCATCTCAGAGAGCAGCTCGTAGCGGTGCTCCATTTCGCGTACGGCCCAGAACAGGGCATTGGTGGCTTTCTTGACGTCGGTGACCACCGGGGTGATCAGGTGAGGAATGCCGTCGTACATGGACAGTTCGATGCGCTTGGGGTCCACCATGATCAGCTTCACCTGATCCGGGGTCGTTTTGTAGAGCAGGCTGCAGATCATGGTGTTCAGGGCCACACTCTTGCCCGTCCCGGTGGCACCGGCGATAAGTAAATGGGGCATTTTCTCCAGGCCGGCGGAAACCGGGTTGCCCACGATGTCCTTGCCCAAACAGAGGGTCAGCCTGTTCGTGCTCTGTTCGAATGAGGAGGAAAGCACCATCTCCTTGAAGCAAACCGTTTCTCGATCGGTGTTGGGGATCTCCACACCGATGACCGCCTTGCCCGGAATGGGCGCAACGATGCGGATGCTGATGGCCCGCAGGGCCAGCGCCAAGTCGTCGGTGAGGCTGACGATGCGGTTTATTTTGACGCCGGGCGCCGGCTCGTATTCGAAGGTGGTGATCACCGGCCCCGGGATGACGGCCACCACCTTGCCGTGAACACCGAAATCCTCCAGCTTCTTTTCCAGTAGCCGGGACTGCATGCGCAGGTTCTCTTTATTGGTGGACTGAGGCCGTATCTTGGGGTCGTCGAGAAAATTGATCGAGGGCAGGGAAAATCCCGAAGCGCCCTTCATAAAATCGAACACAGCCTGTTTGGGCACCGCCTTGGCCGGCACCGGGTTGGGCGCCATCGTTTTGATCTTGATCGTCTCTCTCTTCTTTTTCTTCTCGGCCCTGACGGTCCGGCGCCGCTTGATACTTTTCTGGCGGCGTTCCTTCCACTTGATCAGGACCGTGGCCATACGGTCGAAAAATGCCGAATTGGCCGTTTTGCAACGGCGGTAAAACGCCACCACGGAAAATCCGGTTGCCATGATAAAACCGATGAGCCAGACCACCATCAGGATCATAGACCCTCCGGCCGGATTGGAATAGCGCACGGCAAAAGACTTGAGGGGGGAACCGACGATGCCGCCCGCGGTAAACCGGCTACCGAAAAGCACATAGTGGTCATGCTTGAAGGCCAGCAGGCTTCCCGTGGTGATGATCAGCAGGACGCCACCGGCAGCCAGGGGCAAAACGGCCTGGCCCGGATTCTTGCCGAAAAAAAGAATGCTGCCCAACAGGCATAAAAAGGGAATCCAGAAAGCGCCGATGCCGAACAGCCCCACGATAATACCGGCAAAATTGGCCCCGAAAACACCGAAGAGGTTATGGACCCTGCCGGTCCCGCCGGCGCTGAAAAACAGGCACGGATCACCCGGATCGAACGACAGCAGGCTGATCAGGCTGAAGACCACCATGAAGAAAAAAAGAATGCCGATAATCTCTTTTTTCATTTCTCCGTCAGACCTCCACCAGAAATGGAAGAATCACCGGCCGACGCCCGATGGTAAAGAAAAAGTACTGCCGCAAGGCCGTCTGGATACGTCGACGGATGCAATCCACCCGGTTGGATACATCCGGGGTGACATCCTCCACGATCTCCAGGACCACACACTGGGCATCCTGGAGCAGATAGCCCGTCTCCGTTTCGAAGACGAATCCCCGGGAAACGATATCCGGGCCGTATACCACGATACCGGTCTCCTCGTCGAAGGCCATGTTCACCACCACCAGGCCCTCCTCGGAAAGTATGCGCCGTTCCTTGAGCACACTGCGCCCCACATCACCGATACCCTTGCCGTCGATGAGCACCCGACCGGCACTGATTTTGTCTCGGATCCGGAACCTGTCTTCCTCCAGCTCGACAACATCGCCGTTCTGGGCCAGGATCAGATGATCGTCGGGAATGCCCACCTGCCCGGCCAGTCTAACGTGCAGCACCAGATGGCGGTATTCGCCATGCACGGGCATGAAAAACTTCGGCTTGGTCAGGTTGATCATCATCTTCAACTCTTCCCGGAAGGCATGCCCGGACACATGGATTTTGGAAATCTTCTCATAGACCACATCGGCACCCCTGCGGTAGAGGTTGTTGATGATGTTGGCAATGGCTTTCTCATTGCCCGGGATAAACTTCGAGGAGAGGATGACCTTGTCCTCTTTATGGATCTTGATCTGCTTGTGAGTGCCCGCGGACATGCGCGCCAAAGCCGACATGGGTTCACCCTGACTGCCCGTGGTGATCATGATGATCTCATCGTCCGGAAAGGTGTTGACCTCGTCGATGCCGATTTCCATCCCTTCGGGAACCTTCAGGTATCCCAGCTTGCGGGCGATGGCCACACTGACTTCGATACTGCGTCCGTTGAAAACGATCTTGCGACAACGCCTTTCGGCGATATTGATGATCTGCTGAATGCGCGCGATGTTGGAAGCAAACAACGCGACGATAATGCGCCCGGAGGCGGCTTCCGTAATTCTGGCCAGTTCGGCACCGATTTCCTGCGCCGAGATGGTGTGGCCCTCCTTCTCCACGTTGGTCGAGTCGGACAAAAGTGCCAGCACGCCCGCTTCTCCGCACTGGGCGAAACGGTTCACATCGGTGAGCATGCCCTCCACCACGGTTTGGCTCATCTTGAAATCACCGGTATGGACCACCAGGCCCACGGGCGTGCGGATGGCCAGGCCCACCCCATCCACGACGCTGTGGTTGACCCGAATGAACTCCACCTCGAAGGGACCGATCTTCAGCCGCTCCCGGGGCAGCACCTCGTGCAGGGAGGCCACGGCAAGCAGGTCGTGCGCTTCCAGCTTATGGCGCACGATGCCCAGCGTAAAGGGAGTTCCGAAAACCGGTACGTTGATCTCCCTGAGCAGAAAAGGCAACGCCCCGATATGATCTTCGTGGGCATGGGTGAGCACGATCCCTGATAGGCGTGCCCGGTTCTGGCGCAGGTAGTCCATGTTCGGGATAACATAGTCCACCCCCAGCATGTAGGCTTCGGGAAACATGAGCCCGGCATCGATGACGAAAATCGTATCGCCGTATTCCACCACCATCATATTCAGGCCGATTTCACCCAGGCCGCCCAACGGAATAAGTTTCAGCATAACCCTACGCTTCACGCCTCTCATTTTCAAAATTTTCCATGAGGATCGACCGAATTCGCTCCAGCAGCGCGTCTTTGCTCTTGCGGGTGTAGCCGGTCGTCTCCACCGGATCCAATATCTGCATGGTTACCGGAGCGGGGCGGATCATGAGATGCCCCTTGGCAATAACATGGTACGTGCCCTTAATAACGATGGGCACGATAGGTACCCCCGAATCGACGGAGAGAATAAACCCGCCTTTTTTAAACGGCCGAATCCGGCCGTCCAGGCTGCGGGTACCCTCGGGGAAAATCAGCACACTGGCGCCGTCTCGGATGGTGCGGGCCGCCCGGTCCAGGCTGGCGGAGGCCGACTGGCGATTGGACCGATTGATGCTGATATACCCGACCCCGCGCATGGCCCGCCCGAAAATGGGAATCTTGAACAGTTCGGCCTTGGCCAGCCAACGAAACTGAACCGGCAGCCGCCCCAGAAGCAGCGGGATATCCGCATTGCTCTGGTGATTGGCCATGTAGATGTAAGACCGCTCGGGATCCAGTTTCTCAACGCCGGTGACGGTGACCTTCAGCCGAGCCACCCACAAGATGGCGTTGGCCCAGAACCGCGCCAACAGATGGGGGCCGTCGCCCGTCCGGCTGAAAAAGGAGCAGACAATGACGGCGCTTGCGATAACCGCTGTTACCAGAAAAAACCAAAGGATGATGATCAGCGTCTGTAGCGTGTATAAAATCGATTTCAGCATCGTCAGCGGCGTCCCATCCGGTCAGGTGATGATTTCCAGTTTTTCGAAAATGGCATCCATGGTCCGGACAATCCAGTTTCGCTGCCGCTCATCGGCATAGTGGATGCAGTCACAGCGCACCCGGCGATGGGTTCGCACCAGCAACTCTCCGGCCAGGCAGTCCGGCGCCAGCTCCAGGGCCACAAAAAAAGGCGCGCAAGCGGTGTGGGCCTTCTGCACCTCGGAAAGCGCCGTCTTTGCCACCGGCACCCAGTAAAGGCCATCAATGCCTGGCTCGCCGAAGGTTTGATCTAGATAACCTTTGATTTTCTCATAATCATGGGGCCGGATTTCGTCTATTAAATATTGTTTCATAGTGTGATCGTCACTAGCATAAAACGCTTTGGATCTCAATATATATGTTCAGCCCGAAACCTGAACAACGAGGCCAAGAGACAGGACGAGCGGTGCGGTCCAGCCGGATTTTCCAGTAGAGGGAAAGGGATGGTGTTTGCTTGACATTTTTCCGCGGTGGAAATAAATTTAGCATATACCAACAACCCGTGACCTTGTGTTTCTTTCTGCGCCGCTCAGGGTGCCTCAACGCACCGCGATCCGGGCCGGCCGCGTCGTTGCCTGAAACGATAAACGATTGCAGGCCCGCCGGGTCTTCTCAACGAAGTTGAATGGCCCATTCGCCATCTGATTCGGAAATTCTTCGGCACTCTTTCGTTGGTCTGGGGAGAAGGAAGATGAACCAACTACCGACCGGAAGAATACCACTGAAGCTGGCGATCGTCGGCGGCGGGCAGGCCTGCAAATTTTTTCTCAAACTGGTCGGCCTGGGAAACCTGCCTTACCTGCAGATTGATATCATCGGTGTCTGCGACATCGACCCCGGCGCCGAAGGGTTCCGCATGGCGAAACAGCTGGGGATATACACCACAACCGACTTTAAAGATCTCTTCGGACTCAAGGACCTGGACGGCATCATCGAGCTGACCAACAATCGGGACGTGCTCGTTGAACTGATTCAACTACGCCCCGCCCGGATCGGGATTGTCGAGCACAATATCGGCCGCTTGCTCAGGAATCTGTTTACGGTCGATCAAAAACTGCGGTCCGCCGAACAGCAGATCGTCTTTGAAAAGGCGGTCCGCGACTTTCTCATCCAGCAGAACCAGCAGTGCATCGTGGTCATCAACACCGATTTTACCATCGATGCGGTCAATGAAGCCTACCTGAAAACCGTCGGAAAAACACGCGATGAGGTGATCGGCGCCCATTGCTACCGGCTCATTCACGGCCTGAATGCCCCCTGTGACAGCCTGCGCAATGGCGTGACCTGCCCGATGCTGGAAACCTTGCGAACCGGCCGATCGGCCAAGGGGATTCATTCGATGGCCAGAGGAGAAAAGGCATCGGTATTGCGTGATATCGTGACCTATCCGGTGCGCAACGCCACCGGCCAAACGGTTCGGGTCATCGAAATCTGGATGGATATCGAGCGGGAAATTTTTACCCGTTGGAAAAAGCGCGAACGGGAACTGAAATCGGATTTAAACAGGCTCATCCAGGAAGACCGCCTGATCTCATTGGGCAAGCTGGTGGCCAGTTGTGTGCATGAGATCAACAACCCCATCCAGGGGCTCTTGACCTTCAGCCACCTCATGAAGCAGATGTTGTCGGCCGACACGTTGACGGGCCGGGAGATCACCGAACTGCAGGAATTTTCTGCCATCATGGCCGATGAACTGGAACGCTGCGGCAAGATCATCGGCGGCCTGCTCTCCTTTTCGCGCGAATCCCACAATGCCTTCAAGGATATCGATCTCAATGAGGTCATTTCAAGCGTGGTGGACCTGATCCGTCACCGCGTCGAACTGCAGGACCTGTATTTCCGGCTGGACCTGACCCGGGAACCGCTTTTCGTCCATGGCGACACGAACCGGCTGCAACAATGCGTTCTCAATCTGGTGTTCAACGCCATCGAGGCCATGAGACCCGGCGGACGGTTGGAGATCATTTCGACAGGCATAACCGGTGAACGGATCGCCCAGGTTGAAATTCGGGATACCGGTCACGGGATTCCCCAAAAGCATCTGGGCCACATTTATGATCCCTTCTTCACCACCAAAGCCATGGGAGAAGGGACCGGCATGGGCCTGTCCATCGTCTACGGAGTCGTTAAAAGCCATCAAGGGGAGATCCGGGTGCTCAGCGAGGTCGGAAAAGGCACGACCTTTTCCATCCGGTTACCCCTCGCACCGACGACGGACGAACATTAAGGGTTCGCGAAAAAATAACTTCGCAGAATTGGCGCTCAGATTTGGTCCAGGTTTTGCTGATCCGAGAGAGCAAAACCACAGGAATAGCGAGCTATTTCGAGGCTTTTGAGAGTGAGGTATCAGCCAAAGATGGGCTGAAGCTGAGATGCAAAAATGTGAAGTTATTTTTGCGCGAGCCCTAACGTTAACCCCGGGGGGAGGAGAGGGACCCAATGCATATTATGATCGTGGACGATGAAAGAATTATCCGGGAATCCTTTTTTCACTGGTTTCAAAAAAGCGGGCATAAGGTGGCCACGGCCGCCTCCGGCAAGAAGGCGCTGGAGAAACTCGAAGAAACCCCCTACGACCTGCTTTTCGTGGACATCAAAATGCCCGGCATGGACGGCATCGAACTGTTGGCGGCGGTCAGGGAGAGATACCCGGAAACCATGGTCATTATCATCACCGCCTACGGATCCATCGAATCGGCAGTCCAGGCCATGAAAATCGGCGCCACCGATTACCTGCTGAAACCCTTCAAGCCGGATCAACTGTCCCTGGTGATGGAAAAGGTGATCCAACAGCAAAAAAGAAGGTCCGAATACAACTACCTCAAGGGTCGCCTGGAGAAAATTACGCGGTTTGACAATATCATCGGGCAATCGGCGGCCATGACGGTTATTTTCGAAATGATCGCCGAGGTGGCCGGCAGCGATGCATCGGTGCTTCTCTCGGGGGAAACCGGCACGGGCAAGGAACTGGTCGCCAAGGCGATTCATGCCAAAAGCCCGCGTGCCAATCTTCCTTTCATTGCCATTAACTGTGGTGCCATGCCCGATACCCTGCTGGAAAGCGAGCTGTTCGGACACCAGAAAGGTGCCTACACCGGCGCGACGCATGAGCGCAAGGGGTTTTTTGAGGTAGTGAGCGGGGGAACGTTGTTCTTGGATGAAGTCGGTGAGATCAGCCCGAAAATGCAAGTGGACCTGTTGCGGGTGCTGGAAGAGAAAAAGATCACCCGTGTGGGCAGTCGCCAGCCGGTGTCGGTGGATTTCCGGCTCGTTACGGCAACCAGCCGCGACCTGGAAGCGCAGATCAAGGCGGGGGCGTTTCGGGAGGACTTTTATTATCGCATCAATGTCATCCAGATTGAGATCCCTCCTCTGCGGCAACGCCGGGAGGACATCCGGCTACTGGCGGCGCACTTTTTAAAAAAATCCTGCCACGAAACCACCAAACGGGTGGACCGCATCTCGCCCCGTGCATCAATGATCCTTGACGCCTATGACTGGCCGGGCAATGTTCGCGAATTGGAAAACGCCATCGAGCGGGCCGTCGTGCTATCCAGATCACGAATCCTGGATGCACCGGATTTCGAATTCCTACGCCCGCCCCAAGCGGCCTCGCCCTCAGGGCCCTCCATGCGTGAGATGGAAAAAGCCCACATCCGCAGGATTCTGGACCAACATGGATGGAACATCACCCAGGCGGCCAAAACGCTCGAAATCAACCGCGTTACCCTGCATAAAAAAATCAAACGCTACCACCTGGAACACGATGGCACCACAAAACGGTAGAACATGACTGCGGCCACCAATCCTCAGGGGACGACACCGGTTGTCGCCGTGGTTCCCTTTGCAGACGCGTCGACCACCGCCGCCAAGGTCATCGCCGCCCATGTTTCCGGATACCTGAACCTGTTGGCGAACACGCTACCCCCGTTGGAGATCCCACTCGACGCCCTGGACGAGACACGACGGCAGTACAACGCGGCAACCCTCATTCAAACCATCGAGGCCATACCTTTTGAGGGCTATTTCAAGGTCATCGCCCTCTTTGATGTGGACCTGTTCATCCCCCTGTTCACACACGTTTTCGGGGAAGCCCGCCAAAACGGACGGGTGGCACTGGTATCCCTTTTCCGCCTGCAAACCCACATGGACGGGTCTTCACCACCTGCGGATCGGGTTCTGGAAAGGGTGGCCAGAATCGCCCTGCATGAGATGGGACATCTGCTGAATCTGCTGCATTGCGATGACGAGCGTTGTCTCATGCATTTTTGCGGCGACGTGGATAGGCTGGATCAAACCACTTTTAATTTCTGCCGGCACTGCCGCACTGCCTTGCGCCGGGCACTGGCGAAACCGTGATGCCGTCCAATATGGCCGGGTTCCGAGTTTGGGTTGGTATGCTCAAGATGTGTGATCGTCACGGTTTCCTGGTGGTATGCAGGAACCGGGAGGCCAGCGTTTCCCATCGGAGATGGTCGATGGCGCCAAAAACATCCCTGATCACCGATCCGCCGGTGGCCGCCAGGCCTTCGTATGGCGCCCCCATCAGGCCGAGCAGTTTTTGGTTCTCCTGGTCCATCCACTGGATACTCTCTTTACCGAAGAACAATCGTTTCAGGTTGCGTTTGGGAACATCCGGCTCCACGATGAACAGCCACCCGGTACCGTAAGGATCTTCGTTGACCAGCTGTGGATGCTCCCTTACGGGATGATTCACCGCCAGCACGGTACCCGTAATGGGAGACAATACCGCCGCCCGGTGTCCGTCCCGTCCGAAAGCCCACCCGACCCGGTCCTGCTGCATGCCGGCTCCCAGGGGGGGAAGGTCGATGCTGCTCAAACCGCCAAAGACACATGCCGCAAAATCGTCCATCCCGATCCTGACGCGCCCCCCGTGCTCAAAACGGGCCCAACTGTGACCCATATGATAGTAATAGTCGTCGGCGACCTTAAAGCCCGCCACCTCCCTACACGTCGGGGTTCCCAGGTCGACAGCCAGGTCCACCTCGTCCAGCATCTGATCGAAGGCGCAATGGTAGCATTCGTAGTTGTTGGGGCAGGTTTTGGGTGCATCGATCCGACCGGTCAGCGCATGCCGACAGGGGCGATTGGCGCCGTCGTAACGTTGTACGAGGTGATCCACCCATTTGGGAGCGACCGTCCGGCTGTCCACCGCAGGGTCGATCTTCATGGCCTGGCAAATGGCTTTGTTAAACGCGCAGGCGTTGCAGTCAAACGCGTTGTCGCAGATGCGATAGTTGATGACACCGGCCTTCATCCAGATGCATCGGTCCTCAAGGATATCGAAGCAAACCACCCGCTTTTTCGGCGAAACCGGCTTTCTCTTTTTCGTGGCATTCATGGCGTGGCCCTCCTCTATCTATACGTGGTATGCAAACAGGTAAAAGCAAGGAGCCTGCCAAGCCGCCGCCAATGTTGAGAAACTTCGTTTACGCATTGAAATTATTATAAATCGTATGGGCATCAGCTTGGTTGGGAATACGTCCCCCATCACGATCGTCGAAAAAAACGATTAAAACGGCTACTATCCGGCGTCGCCCCGTGAGCAAAATCAACGTTTATTACTTAAATACTGAATAGTTAAGAGATAGTAGCCTTTTGCATCGCCGGCGGCCGCCAGTGTAGCCAAAACAAACAATGGTCTCATCCTTGAAAAAAACTTTGGATTGGGATAGTCACTGATGGATCTATCGGTACCGGCTCGATCAAATGCATAAAAAAACAAGGACCAAGACCAATGAAAAACGACGACCCGTCAAGCGTGGAGTCCTGCCTGACCGAAGTGGTGATTCCCAAGGAAAATGCCGTTTTCTGGATGGATGGCCGGGGTCGGTGGAAAAATCGCCATGGCCGCTTTGAGCACAAACGCATCATCGATTACTTCAACCGCTCCATCCGGCGCGATGAGGATGGCTACTACGTGACCCAGGTGCGCGGCGATATTCGTGAAAAAGTCTATTTTCCCTTTGAAGATACCCCCTTGTTCATCGTCCGCATTATCCTGCAAGCGCCTTTGCGCCTCTTCCTCAACACCGGAGAGACGATGCCGCTCGATCCGACGGCGTTGTTCGTCGAAGCCGATCAGCTTTATCACCTACGCGGCGATGAGCGCATCAAGTTCAGCGATCATGCGCTGCTGGCCATGGCGCCATTGCTGGATGAAGGTGCGGACGGATTCAGCATACGCATCGGTGATCGGACCTGGCTGATTCCCGACCGTTGTCCACTCCCTTGATGCAACATCGGTTGCGCAACAATCTGCAACACTCACCAAACAAACTTAAAACATCTTTATTTTTTAATAGTTATAGTTAAATCAGGCGCCAATCACCGCCGACACATCGTTGCATACAATGCAACGCAACAGGTACGGCATCAGCCAAAAATCCTGCGAATATATATATTTTTTTGTTTTAACAGTTGATTACATTCTTTTCCGTTGGACGGCACACTCCGTGCTGGCGATGTGGGTATTGCATATCAATGACGGCAGCGTGGAGGCATCGGTGACAGCGGACAAGCCGGCCAAAATCATTCTCGTGGTAGAAGACGAACCGGACATGAGCATCTTTTTGTCTAATCTGCTTACCGCCAACGATTTTTGCCCAATTTGTGCGGTGACCCTTGCCGAAGGCCTCAAAAAAGCGATAGACGCGTGTCCCGATCTGATCATCATCAACGCCATGCTGCCCGGCGAAGCAGGCATCCGCCTCTACCGGTGCCTTCGGACCAGCGACCGGCTGTGCCATATTCCGGTGGTCATGCTCTCCACGCTGGACAGCAGCACCTTTTACCGCTTCCCGGGAACCAAACGGTCGCCTACAGGCCGCCATCTTCCGGAGCCGGAGGCCTATCTACAGAAACCACCGGAAGCCGATGAACTACTCTCCGTCATCAACCGGCTATGCGCAACCCGTTCAACCGATTTGGGTGATTCACAATAGTAAATTCAGCTATTGTGAGACTATGGGATTAGGGGAACATCGATGACCATCAAGATCGGATTTTACATCTGTCACTGCGGCATCAACATCGCCCACAAGGTACGGGTGACCGAGGTGGCCGACTTCGCCCGCGGCCTGAAAGATGTCGTCGTCTCCCGCGATTACAAATTCATGTGCTCCGACCCCGGCCAAGAGATGATGGAAGAGGACATCCGGACCTACGGCCTCAACCGGGTGGTGGTGGCCTCCTGCTCGCCCCGGCTGCACGAAAAGACCTTCCAGGGCGCCTGCCGGCGGGCCGGATTGAACCCCTACATGTTCCAGATGGCCTCGGTGCGTGAACAGGTATCCTGGGTAACCAAAGATGAGGATGAGGCCACCCGTAAGGCCAAGACCCTGGCCGCCGGCGCCATCAACCGCGTGAACTTTCACCAGGCGCTGGAAGCGCGCTCCGTCAGCGTCCACCCCGACGTCATGGTGGTGGGTGGCGGCATCGCCGGCATGCAGGCGGCCCTGGACATCGGCAACAGTGGCCACACGGTCACCCTGGTGGAACGCCAGACCACCGTGGGCGGCCACATGCTCCAGTTTGACAAAACCTTTCCCACCCTGGACTGCGCAGCCTGCATCGGCACCCCTAAAATGGTGGAGGTGGCCCAGAATGCCAACATCCGGCTGATAACCTACAGCGAAGTGACCGATGTGTCCGGTTACATCGGCAACTTTCAGGTCACCGTCACCCGCAAACCGCGCTATATCAAAGCGGGGGTATGCACCGGCTGCGGCGAGTGCGCCACCGTGTGCCCGGTCTCCCTGCCCAGCGAGTGGGACGAAGGCCTGGTCGATCGCAAGGCCATCTACCGGGCCTTTCCCCAAGCGGTTCCCATCACCTTCACCATCGATAAGAAGGATCGCGCACCCTGCACCACCACCTGCCCGGCCGGCATCAATGTTCAGGGCTACGTGCAGTTGATCGGCCAGGGCAAATACCGGGAAGCCGTGGAATTGATCCTCAAGCGGCTGCCCCTGCCCGGCGTTTTGGGGCGGGTATGCCCGCATCCTTGCGAATCCCGGTGCCGACGACGGGAGGTGGACGCACCGCTGGCCATCCGCGACCTGAAACGCTTTGCCGCCGATCAGGTCGGCCCCGAGGATCTATCGATCCCGCCCATCGAAAATCGGCCGGAGAAAGTGGCCGTGGTGGGATCCGGACCCGCCGGATTGACGGTGGCCTATGATCTTCGGCTGCAGGGCTACCAGGTCACCCTTTTCGAGGCCTTGCCCGTGCTCGGCGGCATGCTTCGCGTGGGAATCCCCGACTATCGGCTGCCCCCGGACATTCTGGATCGGGAGATCGATTACCTGCTGCGCCACGGCATCGAGGCCCGCACCGGCATGCGCCTGGGCACGGATTTTGATCCGGCAAACCTGGCGGACCAGGGCTATGCAGCCGTTTTTCTGGCCATCGGCGCCCATGCCTCCCTGAAACTTCACATCCCCGGTGAAGATACCCCCCGGGGCGTGGTCGACGCCATCGCCTTCTTACGGGAGGTCAACCAGGGCGGCCGGCAACAACCCGGCGAGCAGGTCGCGGTGGTGGGCGGCGGCAACGTTGCCATCGACGCTGCCCGGGTGGCCAAACGGCTGGGCACCCGCAAGGTCACCGTGGTCTACCGCCGGTCCGAGCAGGAGATGCCGGCCTACGCCGATGAGATCCGGGGCGCCAAAGATGAGGGAATCGAATTCTCTTTTCTCACGGCACCGGTGCACATCCTGGCCACCGACGGTC
>Ga0209633_10001263_pt1 | contig 26642 bp, 25 predicted proteins | sample Cruoilmetagenom1_FD_187290 | JGI IMG/M metagenome (GOLD analysis project Ga0209633, IMG submission 187290) | Oil polluted marine microbial communities from Coal Oil Point, Santa Barbara, California, USA - Sample 1 (SPAdes) (version 2) | ecosystem: Environmental > Aquatic > Marine > Oil seeps ...
CTGATACGGTAGGTCTGCCGGCCTTCAGCATCCAGGTTGATCCGGCTCTGGTTGTGAATACAGCGCCTGTGATCAGCGGTAAGCCTGCGGGTTCGGTGACGGCGAACGAGCGTTATACGTTCACGCCGAGTGCCTCGGATGCAGACGGTGATACGCTGACATTCAGTATCAGTGGCCAGCCTGGCTGGGCGAGTTTCAATCCGGGCAACGGTCAATTGACCGGCACGCCCGCTGACAGTCAGGCGATGACCTACAACGGCATTGTAATTTCAGTGACTGACGGAACTGATACGGTAAGTCTGCCGGCCTTCAGCATCACCGTTAACCGTGCAGCAACGCAAACCGGTTCAGTAACCCTGAACTGGACTGCACCGGTTGCACGTACCGACGGCAGCCCAATCGCGATGAGTGAGATCGCAGGATTCACCGTTCGCTACGGCACATCCATGGGCAGCCATCCGAACATGCTCAATGTCGATGATGGATACGCCACCTCGGCAACCATCGCCGATCTGCAGGTGGGGACCTATTACCTTGTGGTCACCACGCGGGATAACGCAGGCCGGGAAAGTGGCGACTCGAGCGAAATAGCAAAGGTCGCGAATTAACCCGGTCACGGAGCACACAGAGGAATAGGGAATATTGGTTAATCCGCCTGATGGGTGCGTCGCTGCGCTCCTTCACCCATCCTACAGAAAACCCTGGGTCTTTGTAGGATGGGTGAAGGAGCGCAGCGACGCACCCATCAGTTCGTAGAATGTGGTGAATAGTTATAAACCAGGTTTGATAAAACCAGGCGGGCAATCAGAATGCTTCGGTTATTTTATCCAGCACCTGTGACAGGCGGTGCACCGCGGTCACATCCAGCCCCTTGATCGCCTGCCGGGGCTTGTTGGCCGCGGGGATGATCGCCTTGAGAAAGCCATGCTTGGCCGCCTCACCAATACGCTCCTGACCATTGGGTACCGGCCTTAGCTCACCGGACAGGCCAACCTCGCCAAATACAATCAGGTCGGACGGCAGCGGCCGGTCACGGAAGCTGGACATGACGGCCAGCAATACTGCCAGATCAGCTGCGGTCTCGCTGACACGCACACCGCCGACCACATTAACAAACACATCCTGATCACCCAGGTTCAGCCCACCATGACGGTGCAACACGGCCAGTAACATGGCGAGGCGATTTTGTTCCAGCCCCAAGGCAACCCTCCGCGGGTTGCCCGACTGACTCTGGTCAACCAGCGCCTGCACCTCAACCAGCAGCGGGCGCGTCCCCTCCCAGGTCACCATGACGACACTGCCCGGCACTGCCTGTTCGTGCCGCGAAAGAAAAATGGCCGAGGGATTCGTTACCTCTTTCAACCCGGACCCGGTCATCGCAAACACACCCAGCTCATTCACGGCACCAAAGCGGTTTTTGATTGCCCGCAAGATACGATAACGGTCACCGGGGTCACCTTCGAAATACAAGACGGTATCAACCATGTGTTCCAGTACCCGGGGACCTGCCAACTGGCCCTCCTTGGTGACATGCCCGACCAGGAACATCGCAATACCGGACTGCTTGGCAAAACGTACCAGTTGCGCCGCACTCTCCCTGACCTGTGCCACCGAGCCGGGTGCAGACTGCAACAATTCCGTGTACAACGTCTGAATGGAGTCCAGCACCATCACCTGCGGCTGCTCCCTGGCGGCCGTGGCGATAATGCGTTCAACCGATGTTTCCGAATACAGGCGGATGTCATGCCCTTCAATGCCGAGACGCCCGGCACGCAACGAAATTTGCTCCTGCGATTCCTCGCCGGTGACGTACAGGGAGAAAAATTCGCCGGACAGGGTCGCCAGCACCTGTAGCAACAGGGTGGATTTACCAATACCGGGGTCGCCGCCGATCAGCACCACGGAACCTGCCACAAGGCCACCACCGAGTACCCGGTCAAGCTCCTCCATGCCCACAGAGGTGCGCATCCGGGAGTCTGGCTTGATAGCCGACAAACGGGTCACGTTGCCGACTGCAGCACCGCTATAACCTGAAAAGCGGGAAGTCGCAGGAGTGGCCGTCGGGATCCCTTCAGACAGGGTATTCCAGCCACCACAGTCCCCGCACTGCCCGGCCCATTGTGATGCCTGGGCACCACAACTGCTGCAGAGATACACTATTTTAGACTTGGCCATAAGTGGTGCGTAGAGTAACCGGATAAGCGTCACCCGTCACCCTGCAGCCAGTTATCCAAGCAGCGCGCCGCTTCCGGCATGGCCCAAGCCAGCCTCTCGACCGGTTCCCGGTCTCACCTTCTCCTGCCTCCCGCGACGATGGACAGGATGTTCGAATAAAACCAGGCTTGGTGGCAGCTTTAAAAGATCGCTTCCGGCATCCTGCCTCCCGCGATCTACCTACGATGTACAGGGATGTACAAGTGTCACGAGAGGGCAGGATGCCCGTAGTGACCATCCCTGTAGGCAAAAAAAAGCCCCCGGAGAGACGCTCCGGAGGCCGCAAACAAGCCCGGATCAGACCGGACCAATCAATTCAGCATGAATACTTTGCGCTGTAACTTTTCCCAGCACATCTTGCGAAGCTATCCGGTTTCTGTCGTATTGAACCAGCATGAGGTGATAGCGCAGCGGACAGAATTCTACCCTGTAAATACCCTCCGATTCCTCCAGTGCCGTAACAAGATCACTGCGTTTCCCCTCATCCAGAGACTCGTCTACATGTACAACAATTTCAACATTGTGTTCCGCTTCCTTTTGCAAATCGTATGCAACTTCTCCCATGGTTCACCCCCGCTTTTCAATAATAATTTCCTCGCTCCTGCTGCACTCCTCAATAAGTCCGGCTAATGATCCACACAGGTCTATAAGCCTGTTTGATAAGCCGTGCCATGAAACGTGTCAAACCGAGAAGTCAAATAAGCTGCATCTATCGATGCTTTGCCGACACTATCACGCACAGCTGAGGAAAGCTTAGTCGGCCTGTGGCACTTGTCAAGAATGAGTCCAGCAAAGACGGGCTGCGTTCAGCCGTGGTACTCGAACTGTACCCGCGAACCGACACCACAGAGTAATTCATAGGAGATGGTGCCGGCGGCTGCCGCCACTTCATCGACTGGCAAACCTTCACCCCAGAGGATCACTTCATCACCAACCTGTGCATCAGGGTGATCACTCAGGTCAATGCAGATCATGTCCATGGACACACGGCCTGCCAGGGCGGCCGGTTTGCCGTTTACCCGTACCGGCGCGCCACTCGGTGCATGCCGCGGATAGCCGTCACCATAGCCGATAGCCGCCACGCCAATGCGCATATCGACCGGACAGGTCCAGTCTTCACCATAACCAATGGCATCACCCTGCCGGCGTGCATTCACGGCGATCAACCGGGTACCAAGCGTCATCACCGGTTGCAAATCCAGTGACTGCGCGCTATGACCGGACAGGGGTGAACCACCATAGAGCATGATACCGGGACGGACCCAGTCGCGATGGGTATCAGGCCAGCCGAGTATGGCCGCCGAGTTGGCCAGCGTCTGTTCGCCGCCGGTGGCTGCAACCGCCCCCAGAAACACCTGCAGCTGCCTGTTGGTCGCCGCATTGTCGAGGTCATCGGCACAGCAGAAATGCGACATATAATGGATGTTCCCGAGTTGCGGAATCGCGCGCAGTCGTGCGGTCACGCTGGCGACACTGTCAGGATCAAAACCCAGCCGGTGCATGCCGGTATCGAGCTTTACCCAGACATCCAGCGATCGCAGCAGCCTGCCCTGCTCCAGCAGTGCCAGCTGACTGGCGTGATGAATAACAGCATCCAGCCGGTAACCGTTAATGAGCCCGACATCCTCGGCGCTAAACAGCCCTTCCAGCAATACAATGCGCTGGTCGAAACCGGCCTCGCGCAGGGAGATCGCCTCATCCAGGCAGGCTACACCGAAGGCATCGGCAGCAGGCAGCGCCTGCGCCATCCTGACCAGTCCATGCCCGTAGGCATTGGCCTTGATGATAGCCATGATGTTGCTGTGCGGCGCAACTTGCCGAACGCGGGAAAAGTTATGTTGCAGGGCGTGCAGATTGATACGTGCCCGGGCAGGCCGGGTCATCCAAATTCACCGCCGGCATACTGACTGTCAGCTGCATAGTTTTCAAAGCGCGTGAACTGACCCCTGAATGTCAGCAGGCGGGTACCGATCGGGCCATTACGCTGCTTGCCGATAATGATCTCGGCCAGCCCTTTTTGCGGACTGTCCTCGTTATACACTTCGTCACGGTAAATAAACATGATGACGTCCGCATCCTGTTCGATGGCGCCTGATTCGCGCAGATCCGACATGACCGGCCGCCGGTCCGAGCGCTGCTCCAGGCTGCGATTCAGTTGCGACAGTGCGATCACCGGGACATCCAGCTCCTTGGCCAATGCCTTGAGGTTGCGTGATATTTCGGAAATTTCATTGGTACGGTTTTCAGTGGTGCCGCTAACCTGCATCAACTGCAGGTAATCAATCACGATCAGACCGATGTTATGCTCCCGCTTCAGCCGCCGGGCACGCGCCCGCATCTCCAGCGGCGACAGGGCCGGCGTATCGTCAATAAATATCGGTGCAGCATCCAGCAGGCTGACCGCTGATGTCAGCCGCGGCCAATCATCATCATCGAGCTTGCCGGTGCGTATCTTGTGCTGATCAATGTGACCCAGTGAAGACATCATGCGCAGGGCCAGTGACTCGCCGGGCATTTCCATACTGAAGATCGCCACCGGCACCTGGTTTTTAATGGCGGCATTCTCGGCAAAATTCACCGCCAGCGTGGTTTTACCCATGGAGGGACGTCCGGCAACGATAATGAGATCGGAAGGCTGCAGACCCGCCGTCATTTCATCAAGATCGGAAAAACCGGTAGATACCCCGGTAAGTGGATTATCCTGCTGTGACAGCGTGTCGATGCGGTCCACAGCGGCAGTAAGCAGGGTGCGGATGCTCTTGAAACCGCTTTTGCCACGACTCCCCTGCTCGGCAATATCAAACACCAGCTTCTCGGCATCATTCAACAGCTCCGCTGTTTCACGGCCTTCAGACCCCAGGGCGCTGCCGGCGATCTTGTTGCCCACCGAGACCAGCTGCCGGGCCACCGACTTGTCGCGCACGATGTCAGCATAGGCCTTGATATTCGCTGCACTGGGTGTGTTTTGCGCCAGTGCGCCCAGTGCTGCCAGCCCGCCGACATCATCCAGCAAACCGTTATGATTCAGCCACTCGGAAAGCGTAATCGCGTCCAGCGGATTGTTCTTTTCCGCCAGTTCCACAATGGCGTGATAAATCAGGCGATGGTTGCGGCGATAGAAATCCTCTTCGGACACCCGATCGGCAACGACGTCCCAGGTGCTGTTATCCAGCATGAGACCACCCAGCACTGCCTGCTCGGCTTGTAAGGAATGCGGCGGCACCTTAAGTGCCTCCGTCTCAGTATGAATTACATCTGCAGAACGAAGCGTTTCGGCCATTTATATGTATTTTGATATGCTGGTATTAAGAGAGATGGATATCATCGCCCCCACGACGACGGGTAATAAATATCACAAACACGGTGTAAAGACATCATTGTATTTGAGCTGTCTTTATGCATCATCACAAACAATAACAGGCAGCCTTTGACAAGGCTGCCTGTTATGTTTTTCGCTACAAGAACTTGTAGCAATTAGTGCGTGCGATTTTTATTATTCTGCTTCAATCAACAGTTTTATAATCACATCAACATCAGTGTGCAGCTGCAACTGTACATCGTGTTCGCCAAGGACGCGGAACGCCCCGTCCGGCAGACGCACTTCATGGCGCTCAACGGCCACCAACTGCTCGGTGATGACCTCGGCGATGTCGGCCGTACCGACAGAGCCGAACAATTTACCTTCATCACCGGCTTTCGATGTAATGGTAATCACCTTTTCAACCAGCACCTCGCGACGAGCTTCCGCAGCGGCCAGTGCCTCGGCAGCAGCCTTCTCCAACTCGGCACGGCGTCCTTCATACTCGGCAATGTTCTTTGCAGTTGCCGGTGCGGCCTTGCCTTGCGGGATCAGGTAATTGCGACCAAAACCCGGTTTTACATGTACCTTTTCGCCCATGGCGCCCAGGTTGGCTATTTTTTCCAGCAGGATAATTTCCATTGTTACAACCTCTAGCTATTAACTCGTTTCATTAAACTGCACTGTCTTCGTCCCGGGCCAGCCGCCGACGAAAATCAATCCAGGTATCCAGCAAGCCACCGGCCGCAAGCAACAATGTAGCTTGCGGTACAATTGCCAGCAACACATAAACCGCTACCAGCCAGCCGCCACCCCGCCCTTTCCGTTTCAACAGGCTGTGTATAACGGCCAGCCCCACCAGCAGGTAAGGCACCAGCATAATCATGGCCAGCTGGGCACCGAATTCACTGACTGTGCCTTGCGTAAAGCGGGCAAGCAGCATAATACCCAGCGTTATCAGCCCGTTCGTAGCACCGAGCCGCAATGCGTAAAACTCGTCCCGGAACGCTCCCGGGTGAACCAGCACTGATTGCCACCAGCGCGCCAGCAGCAGACTGCCCAGTACACCAATAACCAGCGAGGCAAACACCACACCGGTCATCAGTGCGGACACTTCCTGCAGCAGTTGCACGTCCGCCAGCGCCGGAAAAGACAGCCCGGCTTCGGCCAGGGTCGTCTCAACCTGTTGCAGCTGTTCCAGCCACCAGGCTGTCGGATTCCCGTACAGCCCGAACACCAGCAGCAGCAAACACACGCCAAACAGGGTGGCTGCCTTCAATGCCTGCCCCAGACTGTTGGTCTGCTGCAATACAGCAGCCGTCGCCCAGCAAGGCAACCACAACATCAGTACCAGCACCAGCGCAACAACAGCCTGCGCACCCAGTAACTGGTAGAGCAGTAACATAATGGCTGCCGCAATGACCATTACCTGCAGGCCGGCCAGCATGCCAACATGCAGGGTAACCAGCGCCACGACAGCTGCCGCCAGGTAATTCAGTATGCCACCGAACGGTGGCAGCAGAATCGTCAGGGAACCGCTGATTACGGCTGCCAGTACGGCCTGCCAGCGTCCACTGACAATATAGGCGGCCAGTGCTTTCATCGTCTGCGAAAACTACGCAGCTTTCTTACGTCCGTATCCGGCTAGTGCGAATCACAGTAAGGCAGCAACGCCAGGTAACGAGCGCGCTTGATCGCGGTCGACAGTTGCCGCTGATATCTTGCCTTGGTGCCGGTAATGCGGCTGGGTACGATCTTGCCGGTCTCTGAAACGTATTGCTTCAGTACCGCCAGATCCTTGTAATCAATTTCCTTGGTACCTTCAGCCGTGAAACGGCAGAATTTACGACGACGATAGTAACGAGCCATGATGAATCCTCTCTGGAATGTGTTGAGCCAGTATTATTCCGGCGCGGCAGTCGGTTCTTCTGCCGGTGCAGCAGCCGGTTCTTTTGCCGCGGCTTCGTCTGCGACCGCTGCCGGTGCAGCAGCAGGGGTAGCGGCAGGCGTTTCGCGTTCACGTTTTTCTTCCGGACGCTTGGCCAGCAAAGAAGGCTCCGTGACGGGTTCCTTGCGGTTAATCACCATGCTCCTGATGACTGCATCATTGAAACGAAACGCACTGTTCAGCTCTTCCAGGACGCCGGTACTGCACTCGATATTCATCAGCACATAATGTGCCTTGTGCAGCTTCTGAATCGGATAGGCAAGCTGGCGTCGTCCCCAGTCTTCCAGTCGATGGATGGCGCCGCCGTCAGCTTCGATCGATGTGCGATATCGATCGATCATGGCATTCACCTGCTCACTCTGGTCAGGGTGGACCAGAAACACAATTTCGTAGTGTCTCATCAAACTCTCCTTATGGATGAGTAGCCTGCCGCCAGTGCAACAGACAAGGAGTTAATTATTCAGCTGTTTATCAGCCTTTTAGAAGAGCGCGCATTCTACGTGAGGGTAGAAAAAGATGCAATAACAGCCATTACCGAAGGGGATCGCCTGCATATTACTGTTTTATTTTATATTTCATCCGTTTCGCTGGCGGCACGCCTCAAACAGCACCACCCCCGCCGCGACCGACACATTCAGGCTCTCGACCTGCCCTGCCATGGGGATGGCCAGCAAGTGATCACAATGCTCCCGGGTCAGGCGCCGCATACCCTTGCCTTCGCTGCCCAGCACCAGGGCGATAGGGCCCTGCAGGTCACTGCCATATAAGCCCTGTTCAGCCGCGTCACTGGTACCGTAGATCCAGATGCCCGCCGCGCGCAGCTGACGCAGGGTACGGGCGAGGTTGGTAACGGTGAATATCGGCACAGACTCCACCGCACCACAAGCCACCTTGTGCACGACCGGCGTAATACCCACCGCACGATCCTGCGGCAGGATCACCGCATGCACACCGGCAGCATCTGCAGTCCGCAGGCAGGCGCCCAGGTTATGGGGATCCTGGACCCCGTCCAGCACCAGCAGAAAAGCCGGTTCGGCTAAGGCCTCCAAAAATTCCGGCAGCTGTTTTTCGTTCATGCCACGGGAGGCCTCACGAACGACCGCAAGTATGCCCTGATGACGGCCACCGGGAACCTGCTGATCCAGTTCCCTGCGGCTAACCTTCTGAATGGCGATACCGGCAGCGGCCGCCTGCGCCAGCAACGGCGCCAGTTGCCGGTCAGCAGCCACATCAGCGACCACGAGTTTTTTTACGCTGGCGGGACGACTCGCAAGCAATGCGGCAACCGCATGCAGTCCGTAAACCTGTTCGGCCGATTTCATGGCATTAGCGTCCGTGCAACATCACTTACAACCGGTGTTACCGGCATTCATGCGGGTTTTTTCCGCGCTGCCTTCTTCTTGCCCCACCGTCTGCTGTGCTTTTTGCTGGGCTTGTCTCTCGACTTGCCGGACGAATTGCCAGCCGGTTTATTAGTTGGTTTTTTCCCTGACTTTTTCTTCTTGCCCGGCTTCTTACCCCTCTTCTTGCCAGACTTTTTATCCGACTGTTTACCTGTCGGCTTGTTCGTCTGCCCGCCACTCAACTCAAAATCAATCTTGCGGTCGTCGAGATTTACCTGCACCACCCTGACCTGGACCGGGTCACCGAGGCGAAAAACCTTGTTGGTACGTTCTCCCATCAACCAGTGGCGAGTCGGGTCAAAATGATAATAGTCATTACCAAGCGCCGTCACATGTACCAGGCCTTCCACATAGATATCCTGCAACTCGACAAAAATGCCGAAGGATGTTGTGCTGGTAATAATCCCCGCGTAGCTCTCACCGATCTTGTCCAGCATGAACTCACACTTGAGCCAGTCTACGGCATCACGCGTGGCGTCATCTGCACGCCGCTCGGTGGTCGAGCAATGCTCGCCGAACTCGTGCATGGCGTCCATTGTATGGTGAAAGTTTTTCGATTTTTTTCCGGCCAGTACATGGCGAATGGCACGGTGCACGAGCAGGTCAGGGTAGCGCCGGATCGGCGAAGTGAAATGGGTATAGTCTTCATGCGCCAGCCCGAAATGGCCGATGTTGTCCGGACTGTATTCGGCGCGCGGCATGGAGCGCAGCAGTACCGTGTTGATGAGGTGTTCATCCGGCCGGCCCCGCGCCTCCTCCAGCACGGCTGAGTAGTCGCGCCCGGTTGGCTTCCGGCCACCGCGCAGCCCCAGCCCGAGTTCATTCAGGAATTCCTGCAGATCAGAGACCTTGTCTGCCGCAGGCGTGGCATGCACGCGGTACAGTGCCGGCATTTTGTGGCGCTTGAGATAACGCGCCGCAGCGACATTGGCCGCCACCATGCACTCTTCGATTACCTTGTGTGCGTCATTGCGCACCAACGGAACGATCTTCTCGATCTTGCGGTCTGCACCAAACACAATGCGGGTTTCAGTGGTTTCAAAATCAATGGCACCGCGCTTGCTGCGTCCCCTGCGCAAGGCCTTGTATAAACGGTACAGTTCTTCAAGATGCGGCACCAGTGCCTCGCGGCGCTGGCTGGCCTCCGTGTCACCATCAACCATGATCGCGGCTGCTTCCTCGTAGGTAAGCCGTGCATGCGAACGCATCAGGCCATTCAGGAAACGCGAACGGATCATGCGCCCCTCCTTGTTGAAGAGCATCTCGCAGCCCATGCACAGGCGATCCACCTCCGGGTTCAGCGAACACAGGCCGTTGGACAGCACCTCCGGGAGCATGGGTATCACCCGTTCCGGGAAATAGACGGAATTACCCCGTTCAAAGGCTTCTGCATCCAGTGCAGTCTCCGGGCACACGTAATGCGAAACATCCGCAATCGCCACCAGCAGGCGCCAGCCACCCGAGGTTGCCTCACAGTAAACCGCATCGTCAAAGTCACGCGCATCGGCACCGTCGATGGTTACCAGCGGCAGGTCACGCAGGTCCTCACGGCCGCGCTTGGCTTTCGCCGGCACGTCTTTGCCGAACACCGCACTTTCTGCTTGCACGGCTTGCGGCCATGCCTCCGGGACTTCATGACTGCGGATGGCAATGTCGATTTCCATGCCGGGCGCCATATGGTCACCCAGCACTTCGATCACACGCCCCACCGGCGGTGAGCGCTTCGCCGGTTGCTGAACTATCTCAACAGACACGATCTGACCATGTTGCGCGCCATTCGATTCGCCGGAGGATACGGCAATGTCATTCGGCAATCGTTTGTTGTCCGGGGTCACGAATTGCACCCCGTTCTCGCTATAGAACCGCCCGACCACCGTGTGGGTGTTACGCTTCAGGACCTCGACCACATCGCCCTCGCGCCGCCCGCGCCGGTCCAGCCCGGTTATTCTCACCAGCACCCGGTCACCGTGAAACAGCGCGCGCATCTGCCGGGCCGACAGGAACACGTCGTCACCCTCGTCGTCCGTGACCAAAAAGCCAAAACCGTCCTGATGACCGATCACCCGCCCCGGCACCAGGTCAAACTGGTCGGCGTGGGCATAACAGTCACGCCGGTTGCGCACCAGCTGACCGTCCCTGACCATGGCATTCAGGCGCCGTCGCAGTGCTTCGACCCCGTCTGCATCATGGATACCCAGCAGTCCTTCGAGATCGGCACGGTTGACTGGCCGGTCTGCCTCGGTGATAACATCAAGAATCAGCTCACGACTGGCAATGGGCTGCTCATAGAGTTTTGCCTCACGACGGGCGTGTGGATCACTCGGACCCGACGACTTGGCTCTTCTTTTCTTTTTTCTTTGCATAAAATTTGGTCAACAAGTTAGATTAAAAACAGCATATTCCGGCCTACATTGTTGATTAGCCTACTATGCCAGCCTGCTAGTGTGCGGTCAGCCGGGGTAAATTGACAAGACATATATCAGGCGGTAAAGTTCGCGGCTCTCGAGACAGCCCTCAGCTGTCCCGCAGCCACGCCGAGGTGGTGAAATTGGTAGACACGCTAGCTTCAGGTGCTAGTGGGGGCAACCCCGTGGAGGTTCAAGTCCTCTCCTCGGCACCATTATAACCCCGTGTTTTTATTCTATATTTTTAGCGCCCTTGCCAACACCTGTTTAATAGATCCTGCAGAGACGCCCGCAAGAGAACTTGTGTCCCGCAAAAAGACCGCTGTCTTCAAAGCAGACAATAGAACCATTCGACAGCCATCACTTCACCCGATTGAACTCACTGTTTGGTGCAAACATGAAAATTATGATGCGTAATTTGTCCCGTGACACGACAGAGACTGAGTTGCTTGCCCTGTTCAGGGAGCATGGGGATGTGCAGTACTGCACGTTGGTACTGGATAAAGCGACCGGGAAATCCAAAGGCTTTGGCTTCGTTGAGATGCCGCGCGCCGGTGAGGCCAAGGCAGCCATCAAGGCGCTTAATTACCGGGACATCGGCGGTAATAGAATTCGGGTAAAGAAGGCGGAAAAGCATACGGAAGGTACCGCAGCACCCAAGCCAGCCGTTTGATACATTTATGACTCCCTGGGTTTTGCTCGATAGCGCACCAGTGCCCGGCAACGGCGGGGAACTGTCCCTGTATCAGCGGGGCGATGAATTCTCGATCAAAATCGTGGGCCGTGGCGAACTGATGAACAGCCGTGTCCATGGCTCAGAAGATGCGCTGGCGGAACATACCTGTACCAGGCTGGTGTATTGCAAAAAACCACAACTGCTCATCGGGGGATTGGGCATGGGGTTTACCCTGGCCGCGACGCTCCGGCATATCGGCAATCAGGCGCAGGTGGTGGTGGCAGAATTAGTGCCGGCAGTAGTGGCGTGGAACAGGGGACCGCTTGGGGAACACGCCGGTCAGCCGCTCCTTGACCCGCGGGTGACGGTGCGCGAGGTGGATGTCGCTCGCATTCTCACAGCCGCGCAGCAAACTTACGATGCTATCTTACTGGACGTGGACAACGGTCCAGAGGGACTCACTCGCAAAGAGAACGACTGGCTCTATAGTATAAACGGGTTGAGCGAGGCATACGCGGCACTGCGTCCCCAGGGGATACTGGCTGTGTGGTCAGCCGGCCCTGATAAAGACTTTTTACAACGACTGCGAAAGGTGGGGTTCGAGGTGGATGAAGTGCGGGTCCGTGCGCATGGATCAAAGGGAGCACGGCACTTCATCTGGTTCGCCAGGCGCTGCGTTTAGCCCGGGGTATACTTTTATCTTGCGAGCAAGCGGGTACAAAGCAACGACCGGAAGCTGTTCCCCGGTTAGCCAATCCTGGTCACGTAAAAAAGAATCACGCTGACGATGATCCAGACCGCCGGATAGATAACCAGCAACCGGAAAAGCTTCCGCCGCCGCTCCTTACGCTCCTGCTCTTGCATAGTCACCACTCTCTTCTCTTCATAATTCAGTGTTAATGGGTGCGCTGCACACAGCAGCAAGATGGCGGGGAAGTTTACCGTTGGAATTCACCCGTGACAATTTCCGGGTATTTTATATTTTATGACTCTTCCCCTGATCAAAGAGGCAAATCGCGACAAAACACCACTGGTCGAATGAATTCGACCGTTCTGCTAACAAGCAATGCATTGCAATTTAAACGCATCTCCCTCAAGGTACACATAAAATTGGTCGATAGATAAAAATGTTGATTATGAAAAGCATTCTCCTCCCCAGCTGTCTGTCACTCATCCTGTTCGCAGGAATCGGCATTGCCGCGGATACCCCGCTACAACTGGCAAAACTGGAACCCGCCAGCCCACCCGCGCACACCACCACAACACCTCACTGGAACACGCTAAACCCGAAAAAGCTGAAGCTCAAATCGGCCGCCGCGCTGGTGCTGGACCAAAATGGCGAGGAAATCTATTCCAAACAGGTGGGTGAACCCCGACCAATCGCCTCGATTACCAAACTGATGACTGCGATGGTTATCCTGGATAGCGGCCTGGATTTACAGGAAAAGATCGCCATCACCAAAGATGACCGGGACCTGATACAGTTGACCGGTTCGCGCCTGAAGTACGGCGCCGCACTGACACGTAAACAGATGCTGCAGCTCGCGCTAATGTCATCTGAAAACCGGGCGGCCAATGCCCTCGCCCGCACCTGGCCTCAGGGTAAAGCGGCATTTGTCGAGGCCATGAATAAAAAGGCCGACGCGCTTGGCATGCAGTCCAGTCATTTCAAGGACCCCGCCGGTCTCGATCCGGGCAATGTCGCCTCCGCTCATGACACCGCCAAAATGGTGCGCGCTGCCATGTCCTACCCGCTCATTCGTAATACCACCACCACCCGTTCTGCCAGCGTCAGGCCATACAAGGGCCGCGGTGAACTCAGATACAATAACACCAACCGCCTGCTGAAAAACAAAGCCTGGGACATCCAGCTCAGCAAGACCGGTTACCTCAACGAGTCCGGACGCTGCCTCGTGATGCAGACCGAGATTGACGACGAGCCACTCACCATCGTACTGCTCAACTCCTTTGGCAAGCTGACACCCTTTGGCGACTCCAACCGGATTCGCAAGTGGATTGAGAGCGGCAGTTAGGGCAAATCGAAACACCACCTGACCCACCCGAACACCGGGGTCAGAATCTGATATTCACCTCTACGCGCCTGGCCAGGGGAACAACATGCCAGCTGACTTCACTGGTTTTCCGCGCCATCCACTTGTTGTTTTGGTAGTCATTCAGATCATTAACGGCACGCGACGGCTCGGTCCAGATGCTCGCTTCGCTTACCGCGATACCCAGCAGGGTTGATGTAACCGCATCGCTGCTGTCGCCAAAGGCAGCTATCGCAACACCCCCGAACAGGTTTACGCCGATACCGATAAGGTGGCGCTTCCAGCTGGAACGCGTAACAGCGCGGCCGGCATTCTCATGCAGCAGTGCTTCACCCTGCATGAGTTTTTGGAACCGCTCTTCGCGGCTTTGGGCTGGCAACCCCTGAAACCGGGCTGCACTTTGAACAGCTGGCAATGGCATGATCAACATCTGCGCCAGCGCACCTGTCGATTTCACAGCACCGACAAGATAATTGACTTCATCATCACTGTCATTGGCATCCAAAGCCAGAACGCCCTGTGCCGCGGCGCTGACGGCATGAAAACCCGTCCAGCCATATTGCCAGTACCTGGCATCGGGGGTTTGCCCGGCCAGGCGTGTTTCGATAAATTTCAGGCGCTGCTCCAGCTCGGCATTGCTGATCTCAGCAGACAGGCGGTCCGCTTGTGCAGCACAGGTATACGGAGCCCCGAAAAAGAGCGCAAGAATAAGGCTAACGAGAAGCCAGCCTGGCCCGGATTTCTCACCCGGTCGTGTCGACGAATGAGAAGTCCGGGTTAGCTGTTGCATTACATGCTGCGCTTCAATCTCTCTGCACCCATGCACAAAACAAGTAGTCGTCATGCTGAATCCCCGCACTACTCGCCTTGATTATCCCAACAGAGCTTGCAGTGATCGTGACTCACAAGATCTCCAGTTTGACCGGGCCATGACCATCATCAATCATGCCGACTTGCTTTGCCGCCGCACCGGACAGGTCAATTATGCGGCTCTTTGCATGAGGGCCACGGTCATTGATCACCACCTCAACCGATTTTCCTGTCTTTAAGTAGGTGACTTTTACCTTGGTTCCAAATGCCAATGTACGATGGGCCGCCGTCATGCCATCTTTTTTGTAGATTTCGCCACTGGCGGTTTTGTTGCCGTCCAGTTTATCAGAGTAATAACTGGCTTCACCCTCCAGCACCTCTGCAGCCAATGCGTATCCTGTTGCAGACAGCATGAACAACAGCACCAGTAGTATTGATTTAGATAATTTCATTGCTTCCTCTCCTTGTTAGAATGCCGGCCAATAATGCTGGCAGATCATAGTTACCACTTCCTGAGTGTGCCGGATCATGAAAAACGGGGCTGTATCTGTCCATTCCACTTCCCCGGCGCCAGGCGATCATACCATTTCTCTGCTTTCCAGCGCAGGGCAGGTAATATGCCCGATCATTGTAAAATATATTAATTGTGGGAGCGGCGTCCTCGCCGCGAATTCGCGCCGGGGACGGCGCTCCCACAGTATCGAGACAGCATATCCTACTGCCATTGTCTCAATTCTGGTGATGCAGGAGCGGCGAAAAATCAGACCGCTTGCGCTTCACTGACATTCGGGCCAGCCATATCCCCAGCGCCAGGGCAAGCCGGAACAGGGAACCCCGCCAATGCGTACAGCCCGGTACATAAGTTCGGCAACAACGTCATAAAGCTCCTCGACATGATCGACTGACAACCCGTATTCCTGGCTCAGGACCGGCGCTCGTTGGGCACCGGTTTCCATGACGCAGGTCTGCAGTTCAAGATCGGCCTCCCTGCGCAGCCTGAAACTCTCGCTTGCCGCCACCGTGCCGGTGCCGCCGGTGTAATAACGGCGATCGTGTGCAATGCAGCATTCCTCCCAGGCCGGTTGCGTACCGTGCTGCTCCTGAAAGCTCGCGATTCTCCCTGCGAGGTACTCCCAGCCAATGGTCAGGCCACCGCTGCAACCGTCGGTAGTAAAGTCAGTCAGCGTGCTGGCCGGGTCAGACTTGAGACTGACCAGTTGTTCATGACGGCCAATCTCCAGTTGCCGTTCCAGCGCGGCAATACTGTCACTGTCAACATCAGTGCCCGGTGCAGAGTCACAGCCCGTCACCAGCAGCACCAGCCCGCACGTTGCACCGCAGGCTGACATGGACTGCCGCTTACGGTGACTCATCACGATACAGTCCTGGCGGTACCGGCCGACCGAAGAGGACTGCCGTGTGCATCAGCAAACGTTCCGCGATACCCAGATCGACGCGCTCCTCGAGCACTTCACGGGCCATGGCCGGCTCATCGGTAATGATGCCGTTGATCCCCAGCGAGAACATGCGAAACATTGACACCCGATCATTAACTGTCCAGACAAAGACCTGCTTGCCATTTTCCTGCGCACGACGCACAAACCCCGGTGTTGCCATGCCAGTGTTGACGGCCAGAAAGTCCACGTCCAGCCTGGCCAGGTTGCCAATGCTCTTTGCAGACAACAGCCCGATGCTCCAGTCCGGCCGCAGTTTACGAATCTTCTGAATGCCATCGTATTTTAGCGACATAATGGCCACCTCATCGACCATCCCCGCCTGCTCAACAATGTCCACGACACGTTGTTCGAGTTGCTGGTCATGGCCGTAGTACTTGAGTTCGATGACCAGCCCGGCCTTGCCCCTGACTTCCTCCAGCACAGCGGCCAGGGTGGGCACCCGTTCGGCCGAGAACGCCGGCGAAAACCAGCTGCCTATATCGATACCCTGTACTTGTGCAAGAGTACCGTCCCACACCTTGAGCGGGTTGCCCGCAAGCTTCATGAAGTCACTGTCATGGATGACGACGACTTCACCATCAACGGTTTCCTGCACATCGATTTCGACCCAGTCGGTGCCATCCTCAACAGCTCGGCGTACCGCAGCAAGGGTATTTTCCGGTGCTGCCCCGGCAGCCCCCCGGTGCGCAACTACCGTAACCGCATCCTGCATCTGGATACCCTTCAGCAACCAGTGACCCAGCAGGACAGCGCAAATAATCCCGCCAATCATCAGCAGGGCAAGTCTTGATTTGGTGAGCCGCCAGCCTTGCGCCGCATCGCGTCGTGCCAGGGCATGCAAATCAGGCGTGGCGGTGCCCTGACTGTACTCTTCGTAACAACCCACCAGCAGGTAGGCAAGACTGCCGGAGGTGAAGGCCGTGATCAGAAAGTTGCCGAATACCCACAGCGCCATGAAGCCGCCAAGCACCGGCACCAGCAACACTATCGAATCGAAAAAGGCAGGCACGACCCATGCCCCCAGCTGTTGAATGATACCCAACAGGACAACACTCAGCAGTACGGCCAGCAGCGCCCAGAGCCCCAGCACGGTTAAGATCTCGCGCCGCCGCCACCGTGTAATGCGCTCACTTTCAGCAAACGATTGTGCCGGTGAGACCCCGGCAAACAACACCAGCGGCAGCGCCAGCGACCATACAATCAGCTTGTGGACCAGCAACGCAAGCATGGCCAGTAGCAGCAGCCCGATGCTGATGACGGCTACCCAGAAGATCGGTGGCTGTTCGTTCAGATAATAATTGATGTCGTAGTCGGTCAGCAGTAACCAGGCAATACCGCCGGCAATGGCGAGGAACGGCAGCGTCAGCAGCAGCACTCGCACCACCAGCCGCAGGGCAAAGAAAAAGATAAAGCGGGCATATGCGGCCGTGAAGCGCAGGGCATTCACTGTTCCCAGGTGCACGCCCTGTACCCTGCTGGCACCGAGGGTCATCAGGGTGGCCTGCTCGAAACCAGCGATGGTAATCAGCACTGCTGCTAACAGCACCAGTGCAACCATGCCGGACGGTGACAGCAGGAACCAGGCGATATCCTGGTCAGCCAGTGCGGGCTGGTCCGAGAGCTTTAACAGCAACCGGCCAAGCAGGCCAAACAGCGGAGCAAAAATCACAAAGCCAAGGACCGTATAGGCAAGGTGTGTGGTAAAAACCTGCCGCCAGTCCTGCCGCAGATGGTGTAAGGATGTTTTCCAGATAGGCATGTAATCTTCCCTGCAACCCGCGCAATCAGGGTTTAAGCAACTCAAGTGCGATGGATGACAGCGTGGTAACCCCCATGATCAATGTCGCTTCCGCATCAGGATAAAACAGGGGCGAGTGCAATGAAGGTGGCGGTTCTCCAGCTGCCGCGTATGCATCCAGGCGGTCCTGGCTAACCGCCCCCAGCCAGTACATCAGGATCGGCACACCCGCTTGCCCGTACCGGCTGAAGTCCTCACCACCCATCGACAACTTCGAAAGATCAATATTCCCCGCGCCGACCAGACGCTCGAAAACGGGCCGCAAGCGGGCGGCAAGTGCCGGGTCATTGAACAACGACGGTGTCCCCTCGTCAATCGTAACCAGCGGTTCCTGCGCTCCGGCACCCATGGCAACGGCCTGTGCCTTGCGCGTAATGGCCGCCAGTAATTGCTGGCGGACCTCAGCGGAAAAACTGCGCACGGTGAGTTGCAGTTTTGCTGTGTCGCCGATGATGTTGTTCTTGGTACCACTATGGATTGAGCCGACAGTGATGACGGCGGGGTCGATGGGATTGATTTCGCGACTGACGATCGTTTGCAGCGCCAGCACCAATTGTGCCGCCTGTACCACAGGATCGATCGTGGTGTGCGGGTATGCGCCATGCCCACCCTTGCCATACAGGGTGATGTCGACACTATCGACATTGGCCATGACATAACCGGGACGGAAGCCGATCTTGCCGGTTGCCAAAACCGGGGAGACATGCAGGCCCACGGCAAAGTCGGGCCTGGGGAAACGTTCGAACAGGCCATCGTCCAGCATCGCCCGGGCACCGGCGCCTCTTTCCTCGGCTGGTTGCCCCACCAGCATCACGGTCCCTTTCCACAACGGCTTGTTGGCCGCCAGATAACAGCCCGCACCGATGAGATTGGTCATATGAACATCATGCCCGCAGGCATGCATCACACCGACTTCAGCACCCCCTTCATTCAGGGTCTGCACCTTTGAAGCATACGGCAGCCCGGTTTGCTCGGCTACCGGCAGGGCATCCGTGTCAGCACGCAGCATCACCACTGGCCCCGCGCCGTTCTCCAGTATGCCGACAATCCCGTGACCACCCACGCCCCGGGTCACCTCGACACCACAGTCCTGTAGCGCGGCAGCCAGCCGGCCAGCCGTATTTACCTCGCGAAAGGAAAGCTCCGGCTGCGCATGAAATTCCTGATAAAAAGCAAGCAGTTCATCACTGTGTGTTGCCGCCCACTCCCGGGGTTCTTCGGCAGCCTGCGTGACTGGCAATGCAGCCGTCCACACAATCAAAATCCGGAATAACAGATAGTTTGTTTTGTTGGTTAAATACATTTTCTATTTTCGGCCACTCACACTGCACCAAGGGACAATATACACCAAATTCAAATACACCTATTCTGAATTTACGTCGGGTGTGGGCGAATACAACACCTTCGGGAAATAAGTCCGCCACTCAGTTGTTGAGAAGGTAGTTAGCACCCGACACCATTTAACGTCAATACTGCTGAACGGTGACCCGAGGGTCACCGATTGGGTGAAGGCATCACTCTGGATGGTTCAACCACCGGTTCAATCGGAGGATGACTATTCCGACCGTAGGCACGTATAACCTTGCGAACGTAGTTCTGTGTCTCCCGATAAGGCGGTATCCCCAGGTATTTCTCCACCGCATGCTCGCCGGCGTTGTACCCCGCCAGTGACAGCTTCAAATCGCCCTGAAAGAACGATAACAACCAGCGCACATAAGCCATACCGCCATGCAGGTTTTGCACCGGATTCGTTCTGTCCCTGACGCCGAAACGGGCGGCAGTCGCCGGGATTAACTGCATCAGCCCCTGTGCATTTGCTGGCGAACGGGCCCGCGGATTGAAATTTGATTCGGTCTGGATGATCGCGAGAATGAGGTTCGGGTCCAGACCGTAATCCGGCGCCAGCGCACGTACCCACGCGGCTATTTGCTTGCGCTCGGGGCTGGCTATATTCACGCCCGCATCCCAGTCCTTGCCGGGTATCGTTGCAACCGCATAGGCATCAAAGCGGCTTTCGTAGGTGCACCGCGGTTTCCGGGTGACACCCGGCTCACCGACAAAGGCGAGAAACTTGCGCGCCTGCAAGTCACCATTGGCCGCTACCACCTCCATCCAGGCAGCCGCAAGATCCGTATCCCGCGGGGCGCCAAGGCCATTGGCATACATCCAGGCCAGGCGCGTCTGTGCCGGCAGGTAACCAAGCCGGGCGGCGGCACAATACAGCTGCCGGGCACGGCCATAATCACGGCGATAGCCGATGGCATGTTCATACTGGCTGGCCAGTTCCGTCAGTTCCTCGGGGTCGGGCTCGGCAAGCAGCACCTGCCAGTCCAGTACCGGTGTAGCACCCTGCCCGGCAACGGCATACAGCAACATCACCAGCGCCAGCAAGGCCTTGCACCCGGGTCTGTCAACGCAACGTAAAGCCATCACCTTGGGAAAAACTCAATGGGTATCTTTGTGGTCACCGCGGGCACACCCGGTTTGTCACCAAAATCAATGCGCTTGATAAGTGCGACCAGCTGCTGTTCCAGTGAGGCCGCCTCCAGCTCGCTACTGAGGACAACACAGCGGGTCACCTTGCCTGTCGGCGCGATCGTAATACTTATAACGAGCTTGCCCTGCAAGCTGTCATCCTTGCGCAACTCGCGATTATAAAGTGTGTACAGTGCGCCCTTGTTCCGGTCCAGCACTTCCTGGATCGCTTCCTCGCTGCGCACCATGCCTGATGGCGGCGCAGCTATCCGTCCGCTTGCCGCCGCTTTTCCTGCACGGCCGCCGGTACCCTGCCGGGTGTCCTCCCGGTCCGGCAAACCGCCTGCACCCAGGACTGACTGGTGGGCAACACCCGCGTCAATACCCTTGCTGCCCCGGGTCACGTTGGCTGTCAGCATCGAGGACTGCGGTGCCGCAGTACGCGCCTGAACGGAGACATTTTCCCTCCCCGGGATTGCCCCGGTCTTCGGTGTCGTACCCTGCAATTCGGCAAGCACGTCACTCATGGCCAGCACCCCGCTCCTTGCCGCTTTCTGGCGGGGTGTCTCGACCGGCGCAACCGGGAGTTGTGCGGGTACTGTTTGCGGTTTCACTGGTGCGGTCACCACGGGGGCTACTGGTACAGGTACCGGTGTCAACTGTGGTACCGGCTGTGGCACCGGCACCGCCTGCTCGGCAAGCAGGCGTACACGACGTGGCGGGGATTCCTCTGCAACGTCGAAATCAAGCTGAGGTATCCGGATATAGGGCGTGATTACCCCGGCTACCAGACCTAGCAACAGTGTCTGCAACAGGATGCGGTGAAAACGACGGTCTTCCTCATAGGGCCCCGTCCAGGGCAATCCTGATTCCAGGGTCAGCGCGTGCATCTATACCGCCCCGGCTGACCGTTGCAGCACCGACAGTGAAATGCTGCCATAACCTGCCTGCTTGCACGTCTGCATAACCCGGTTGAGCAACTCAAAGGGGATGGTCTTGTCGCCCATAATGGTCACTTCACGATCCGTCATGGCGGGGGCATCCGGCACCAGTTGTGCCTGCAGCGCTGTACGCAGGGCCTTGATCTCGCCACGGGCTGCATGCATGGCCGTGTCGATGACAGCAACCGGCTCACCCTGCACCAGGATATTATCCAGGGTGATCATTACGATGGGTGTATCCCTGGGTTGCTGCTCGGCAACAGACTCGGGGAGATGCACCAGCTTGTTGTGCGCCTCCGGTGCACCGTCCGCAGAATGTACCAGGAAAAAGAACACCAGGATGGTAAAGACATCCATCAGTGCCACCAGGTTCAATGAGGGCCAGCGTCGCGCCTTCTCCTGGCGCTGCCGGCGCCACTTGAACTGGGTCGCACCCCGTGGAATTCTGGTCATTGCGCACCACGTCCCGGTTGTGCCGGTACGGGACCCAGCGCAATCAACGGGAACAATTCCAGCTGCTCGACGGCATCCCCGTGTCGCTGCAGCTTGACCCGCAACACATCCAGCACCTGCACCAGTACATCATAGGGAATCTGCGGTTCCAGCAAAACGGTTACCTCGAGGCTTTGCGGATAACGCGTTTTCAGTTCACCGGCCAGTGTTGCCAGTGACGCCAGCGCCTGGTCACCGGATGATCTGTCGAGCTGCGTAGTCTGTGACTGCCCAAGGTGGTTCACCTCGATCACAGTCTGGCGCACGGTCACCTGCAGTTGCAACGGATCAGGCGTGGACAGTTGATCAGCCTCACCGATTGCCGGCTGTACTTCAAGAATCGTCGTCCGGGAAAAAACTGCGGTCACCAGCAGGAACGGTACCAGTATCACCATCAGGCTGAGGAAGGCGGTCACATCAACCGTGTGCACATCCCGCCTTGCCGTGCGTTGCCAGCGAGGCCTCACGATACATCCTTGCCCGCAACCGTTGCACCGGCGATCAGGTTGGATAATCTGACCGTGACCATTTCCAGGGTATCGACCAGTTCCGAGGTCTTCGTCTGCATGACAGCATGTATCAATAACAGGGGAATGGCGACCATCAAACCAAAGGCGGTGGTATTCATCGCAATGGAGATACTTGCCGAGAGCAGGTTCGCCTTGTCTGCCGCGTCGGCAGCAGCAACGGTAGAGAACGCCTCTGTCAGCCCGATAATGGTCCCCAGCAGGCCCAGCAGGGTGGCAATATTCGCCAGGGTCGCCAGGTAATGGGTACGTTTTTCCAGTCGCGGGACGACTTCCAGCAAGCCTTCCTCCATGGCCATCTGTATCTCGTCACCACTGCCCCGGTGCTCGGCGCGATTCAGGCCATAGCCCAGGATCCTGCTCACCGCTGCGTCCGAATGCATGACGGCTTCACGGGCCGCGTCATACTTGCCACCTTCCAGCAAGGGCAGCACCCGCTTCCAGATACCCTTGTTCCTGGTGCGCACAAACGTGAGATAGATATAGCGCTCAATGGCGATGGCGGCACCGATGGCAAGCACCAGCAGAATCGGGTACATGAACGGCCCACCGGACTGGAAGAACCCGAGTACCGCATACAACGTTTCCATAGCAACTCCTTGACAGTTTTCTAACCTTAACGATATACCCGATACGGTCGTAATTTCCAGTTTCCCAACCCTGTACGCCGCATCTCCGCAGGATGGGTAAAGGAACGCAGTGACGTACCCATCAATTCGGTGTCATTCCCTGATGGGTACGTCGCGTTGCTCCTTTACCCATCCTACAGATCCTGCGAATAAATCAATACAGGATGGGTAACACCCATCAACCCGGCTAATCAACACTGTAGCCCTGGCGTTGCAACTCCAGTTCGCGCTGGAATATATCGCGCTCAACCGGTTCTGATTCTTCCCCTATATCACCTTCGAGCCCCTCACTTTCCAGCGGGGCACCGACCCGTTTCCAGGGCGCGATATACAGTGTATTTGGCAGACCCTGGTTGCCCTTGATAGAAATCGTTTCCTGCTCCAGTTGCTCCTCTCCGCTCGCGGGCAATACCCACAGGGTGACGGCAACCAGCAGCAGGCGGATATACTGTTCTGATTGCATGTTCCAATTCTCCGTCTGGCCGCTAGCGGCCATTTTTCAGTTCACCAAGACGTTGCACACTTTTTGCAACCCAGGGATCGTTCTGCTCGCTGCCGGTTCGTTGTGCATTCGTCGTGTAAATATCAATGGCCTGCTGTTCAAAAGGTGCGGCCTTCTCTACCAGAAGTAAATCATATTCTGCCAGTTCCTCTGCCGTCAGGCTGACCGGACGCTCCGATATCAGCAGTGCATGGCCCAACTCGTCGTACATGCCGGCAATTTGATGGGTGGCCGCCGTGGTAACCGGGGTAACACCATAATTGATGGCGGCCTCGAATGCCTGCAATGCCTGTTTCATCGCCTGCAACTTGCGGGCAAGGCTGTCCTGTACGGGACTGACCAGCTGGATCTGCTGAAAGGCAGCGAGCCGCTTGTCAGCCAGTTCCAGCGCAGCCTCGGCGGCAGGTACCCGTGTCAGGGGTGTGCCTGCCTTGCGATCCAGCCGGATGATTTCCTCTAGCCAGTACTGCCGCCTGCCGGGGTTACCATTGTCTGCTTCCAGATCGGCAAGTTGTTGCATCACGTCAACAGCAGTCGCTGCGGGTTCCGGAAACCGTTCAAGGTATTGCTCTCGGGTACTGATGGCTTGCCGGTCTGCGCCGGTCTGCGCATAAATGTCGGCTGCATGCAGCAGGGCTTCACGTTGCAACGCTGCCGACTGCTGCCGGTCCTCCCCGAGGCGCAGGTACTCCGTTGCGGCCTGGCTGCTGTGACCACTGCGTTCATGGGCATAGGCCAGCTTCCGGGTGACCTCGGGCTGCAACGGATCATCCGGATAGTCGCGACGGAACTGCTCAAGCATCCGGATCGCCTCGGCCCATGAGGCCTGCGCCAAAAGGGCCGTCGCCGCATCGTATTGTGCCCGGGAACGAATGGAGGCACCGGGTGCGAGCTGTGCGGCCTGTTGATACAGGACTACCGCCGCACGCGAGTCCCCTTGCGTTAAGGTCTGCTCTGCCTGCTTGTAAATGGTGGCCGCCAGTCCTTCCTGCAATGCCAGCCGTCGCGGATCATCCTGGCCGGCAAGCTGCTGTGCCGCACGGTAAGCATCCGCAGCTGCCGGGTAGTTCCCCAGCCCGTACTGAGCCTGCGCCTGAATGGACCAGGCTGCCTGCCTGAGTGCAGCCGGGCCAGCAACCGCCAGTGCCTGCTCACTCATCCGGAGGGCGCTGTCGTAATCCTGCTGTTGCAGCAACACGGTGCCGGTTTGCGCCAGCAGTCCCGGGGCTGCCGCGTGGTCCGGATAGCTCAGTACAAAACGCAATGCGCCTGCCGTTGCACGTGCTGTCACGGCAGCCTTGTCTGCCGCAGCCGCGTGTTGCAGGACTTTCTCGCTGGCACGCAGCGCACCCAGTGCCGCCTCGGCAGCACGCGGATGCGCACCGCGTGACCAGGCAGCCCGCTCATATTCATCAACAGCCTGCTGATAGCGGCCGTTTTCATACAGCAATTCGGCCAGCTGGAAATTCATGTCCGCCGCACCGGCCTCATCCCCGAAGGCTGCCAGATATTTCCGATACCATTGCTCTGCCGCGCGCACATCACTGGCATCCTGCGTCTCGCGCGCCCGCTCATGACTGAACTGTGCAAGTTCCTGCAGGCTGGACTGTAACACCTGCAGCACATCCGGAAAGTCCGGCGGCGCATGCACCGTCCAGAATTCACTGCCCATGCCATAGTCATGCACAAACAGCGTTTCAGCTTCTATCACGCGCTCCTGAAAACCTGCCTGTTGATAGAGACTGATCGCCCGTGCGGAAAGGCGCGGCGCCGCGGGTCCGAGGGGGGCACGTTGTGCCAGTACCAGCCAGGTTCTGGCTGCCTCGGTCACCTGGTCCTGCTCAACATAGAATGCAGCAAGATCCAGGTAGACGTGGTCAGCATAGCTGCGGTTGCCAGAGCGCCGGAAAAATGCGTCCACCGCATCCACACCACCCAGCTGCGCGAAACTCATGCTGGTAACGCGGAACACATCGGCAGCCTGTTCCCGATCGGCCGGAGACAGTCGGGCCAGCTGTGCATCGAATGCTGCACCGGGCGGAATTTTCCGGTCAAGGAAGGTAAACAGCACCGGCAAGGCATCCAGATAACGTTCCTGCTTGAACAAACTCCAGCCCAGTTTGTAGAGCGCCTGTTCATAGGCCGGCACAGACGCACCCAGGTCAACCACCGCCTGGTAGGATTGCCCCGCCTCCCGGTAGGCGCCTTCCCCAAACAATAATTCACCCCGCCGGAACCGGGTATCGGCATACAGCCGCACATTGGACGCCGGTTCCTGAATCAGCAACTGATCGATGCTCGTCAATGCCTGCTGCGCTTGCCCGCTCTCCTCGTAGGCCCTCGACAGTTGATACAAAAGGTCGGTGGTGTCCGGCCCGTCCGGGTACTTGTTCAGCAGGTACTCATAATGGCCGATTGCTTCACTCCAGGATTGCCGGGCTGCCGCATCCATCCGTACCGGGTTATCCCGGGTCGTCGCCGCGTCCAGCTGCAGGTCTGCCGCCTGCTCAACCAGCAGGTCGGCGAGCCGGCGGGTAATGCTGTCATGCTCGGTGCCATCCGGGTAACGTGCAAGATAGTCACGGTAGGAGGCAATGGCCTTGTCCCGTCCCACTCTTGCAGAGCGGGCAGTTGCCGCCTGATCCGGTGTCGTGACCGCAGGTGCATGGTCGGGAGCCTGCCGTTCAGGCGGAGCGGCACAGGCTGCCATCAACAGGCAAACCACCGGTACTGCCAGTCTGCAAGCGGCGTTAGCGATCACTGCTCTGGTCATAGGTTTTTGCAAGTTCCAGACTTGCCTGTTCAAGCAGGTCTTCAAGCAAGTGCTGGCGACGATCCAGTTCATCCAGGGCCAGTGCCTGCGTATAGTTTTCATAGAGGGCGATGGCAGTTGCTATACGTGCGCGCAGCTGGAGAATACGTGCACGCAGCGCGGCAATACGTTTCTCCAGCCCCTCAATCTCCATCGCCGGATCGAACGACTCCCCCAGTAGCGTCATCCGGTTGGTGGCACTGT
>Ga0209633_10001264_pt1 | contig 26640 bp, 20 predicted proteins | sample Cruoilmetagenom1_FD_187290 | JGI IMG/M metagenome (GOLD analysis project Ga0209633, IMG submission 187290) | Oil polluted marine microbial communities from Coal Oil Point, Santa Barbara, California, USA - Sample 1 (SPAdes) (version 2) | ecosystem: Environmental > Aquatic > Marine > Oil seeps ...
AAGCAAAAAACAATTCCAATCCAACCTTGATAAGGTTCAACTTTTTCTAATAGTTCTTTTGCGTTAGGCTTTTTTGAAAGTATTAGTGATGGTACCGCGATAATACTTAATAAAATAAGTGTAATTCCGTAAATCATAATGTGAATTTTTAAGCCTGTCTCGCCGACAAGCGGAGTTGATAAATTGTTATATTATATATCATCAATATTTTTATTGCTTTTGAACTATTGACAGTACAAAAGTGGCGCATAAATAATCTGAAAAAAATACCTAATACAGTGAAAATACCACCCCTGAAAACAGGGTGTTGGAAGAAAAAAGATATGGGTTGGGAGAATGAATCTCCACTAAAATATAAATTCAAAGTTTAAAACCCAAATTAAATATCAAACCTTAAATATGAATCCTTTAACAATATTAAAAAATCTCTGGATATTACTATTTTAGTCTACCAAACCGAGTTTTATCGCATATTTGGTGAGTCCGGCAAGATTACGCACATTGAGTTTTGAAATCAAGTTTTTACGGTAACTCTCTATAGTATGTTTACTTAAAAAAAGCTTGTCTGCTATTTCTTGTGTAGTATGTTCTAAGGCAATTAATTTTAAGACATCTTTTTCTCTTTGGGTGAGTGCTTGCAATGTGTCCTTTTCTTTAGTAAACACACTATTCATGTAAGCATCTTTAATGATACTGGAAAAGTATTTTTCACCATTTAAAATTGTTGAAATTGCCTTTAAGAACTCTTCTTTTTCAGCATTCTTAGGCACATACCCATCTACATCATTCTTAATAAGAGTATCTATCATACCAGTATCTATATGCATACTAACCACTAGAACTTTTATATTTGGGTTACTCTGTTTTAGCTCATTATTTAATGTAATCCCATCAACTTCCGGCATACTAATATCTGTAATGATCAAATCTATTTTTTCAGCAGAATTAATGCTTACATACTTTAAAATGTTCTTTCCAGAATTTGCTGTCAATAATATATTATACTCATCTTTTGTTGACAAAATACTCAGTATTCCGTCTAGAAACATCTTATGGTCGTCTGCAATTATAATATTATAAGTCATGTAGTTATATTAATCTCAAAAATAGTTAAACAAAACGCTATTGTACGCTACAATTAATTCTTTAAAAATTCCAAAAATACGATAAGCAATTTCAAATGAATTTAAATTTACCGAATAAATTAGCCAATTGGTATATCTATGTCTATTACTGTACCTCTATTTGCAACAGAGTCAATATTTATTATTCCAGACAAAGTCTCTAATCTATTTTTAATATTGTTTAGTCCTATTCCAATTTTATTGTCTTGCATATCAAAACCAATACCATCATCTTCAAAAAGCAATTTTACAGTATTACCCAACTTGTTGAGATGAATATCCACATTACTCGCTTTAGCATGTTTAAATGTATTGGTAAGTAATTCTTGAATTATTTTATAAAGTTCTACTTTTAGTTTCTCTGGAATAGTATTGATTTCCTTTTCAGGATGAGGACTAAATGTGATTTTAGTCTTATTGTTCTGTTGAATGTTTTTAATATACTGAGACACTAATGTAGTAAAGGCATTTTCATTAAACTTTTTTGGTGTTAAATTATGTGACAAATCTCTTACTTGATTATAAGTTTCATCAATTTGTTTAGCAATTAACTGGTAATTTTTATCGTCTTTAGTCGAATTAGATAGTTGTAGTTTTATACCAGCTAAACTTCCTCCAATACTGTCATGTAGTTCTTGAGCTATCCGCTTTCGTTCTTTATCTTGACCTTTTACATCTGCTTTGATAAGTTCTAATTCCTGATCTTTCAACAATACACTCACTTTTTGTTGATTAACTTCTTCTTGTATTTTGTTGAGTTCGCTCTGTGTCTGTAACTTTTGATAATACATATATAACAATGCTACTACAGGAATAAGAATTACCATAAAACCAATAAGGAAATTTATTTTTAATGTTTTTTGCCTGTTAATTTCATTTTCTTTTTGGGCTTGTTCTTTTTCTAAAAGATTTATTTGATTTTCTTTTTGAAGCGTATTATATTGAATTTCCAGTTCATTTATCTCTCTCTTATTTTGATTTTTTAAAATCATATTCGACACACTTATATATTGCGTCATTACAGCATAAGCATTTTTATAATCTTCTTGCGCAAGGTAAACTTGCCTAAGATTTTGCAATATTGATTTTTGATATTCAAGATTATTCCATTGAATGGCATTAACATAAGCCGACGAAAGTGCCATTTGTGCATTTTCATATTCGTTTAAATTAAAATATAATCTACCAATTCTATTTTGTGATTTAAAATACAGGTCATAAAATCCGTGAGACAGGGCTTTATCTTTAACATTATTATAATATTTAAAAGCTGTATTATAATTTTTTAATAATTCATCGATAACCCCTAATTGAATTTCAGTTGTGAGTTGATTTTTCCCATCAGATATTGACCTATAAAATGCGACAGCTTTCTGATATTCTTTTTTAGCATTTTCTAAGTTATCCTGTTTTAAATAGACATCGCCTAGATGTTTATGAATATCATGTCTTAGATTTTCTTCAAGAGCATTGTTCAAACATTCATTGTATAAATCAATAGCATTTATATAATCTTCCCTCAAAAAGTACACGATCCCCATTCCAAATTTATGGGTATATAGTAAATGTTTATCTGTTAAATTCTCGGCATATTCAACACCTTTAATATGCCATTTTAAGGCCTCATCATTCAAGCCCTCCATTCTTTTAGCCTTTGCAATGATATTGGCAGCAGTGCTTAAAAAGTAATAATTATTTGTATTTGAACTTTCATTAAACAAATACGTACCATAAAAATTTATTGAATCAGTATTCCCTCTTCCTATATGAAAATTGGCTAAATCAATTATAGCATTGGCTTTATCATCAAAATGGACAGCGTTTTTTATTTTTTTTAATAAGCTATCATTGGCTTTTTCAGGACTTTCACCAAATGCAGTAAAACTTGTCACTTCTGAATCAGGTTGAGGAAGTTGCGCATCGTCAACATTATTTTGAGAATGCAAACTCCCAAACACAAAAAGAAATAATAAGCTACTATTTTTCAAAAATAATTTGAGCATATAATAAATTATGGCATGACAAGACAGTCAATATCACAAAGATAATTGATTTCTACCATTATATGTTATTGGATTAAAACTGGTAACGCAATCCTAAGGCAATATCTAATCCTAAGTCATCATCACCAAAATCGTTTACAATGCCAAGTTCCGGCCTAAAATCTAAAGAGATCAATAATGGAATTTCAAAATTGTATTCAACACCTATATTTCCTGCAGCATTTACGAATAAACCATCATCTACAATAAAATCTTTATTAGTATTATTCCAACTTCCTATACCAGCACCAAAACCAGCATACCAATTAAAACCTCCATCTATATTCCAAACCCATTGATAAATTCCACTCAATTTCCAAACGTCGTAATTCTTATTATTTCTAAATCCTAAGTCAAGCTCAATTCTATTCGCATCATTAATACCGTGTTGATAAGAAATCTCATTATTAAATCCATCATTATCGCCTGTTCTGATACCTATTGCATGCTTCGAAATTTCCTGAGCTGAAGCTGTAAATATAAGCCCTACTGTTAAAACAAATGCAACAACTAATTTGCTGTAAACAGAATTATTTTTGATTACTAAGTTTGGATGATTTTTCTTTGAAAAGTTCATAAAATAGATTTTAATTATTAATTTAAATTTAAACTAACTATCGACTTCAATTATTATGCCTTACTGCGTAAAGTTGTAAACAATTTTATTTTTTTCGTCTAACAAATTCATTATACAACAATATAAATATTTACTATAAGGTTATTTTAAAAAATTATAAAAAACAACAATATAAAGATATAAAATACTATAAATTTGTACTGTTAAAAAAGATAAAAATATGTCAGATACTATTGAAAAAATAAAATGCCTAATTATTGGTTCTGGTCCTGCAGGTTATGCAGCAGCAATTTATGCCGCAAGAGCGGATTTAAAACCCGTTATTTATACTGGTATGGAACCCGGCGGACAGCTAACAACCACTACCGAAGTTGATAATTATCCAGGTTACCCGGATGGTGTTGATGGCACTGCTATGATGGAAGATTTTAAAAAACAGGCTGAACGTTTTGATACTGAAGTGCGTTTCGGTTTAGCAACTAAAGTTGAATTTAGTAATGAAGAAGGAGGTATTCATAAAGTTACCATTGATGGAACCAAAGAAATTGAAGCAGAAACGGTTATTATCTCAACCGGAGCAACAGCAAAATACTTAGGTTTAGAAAGTGAAGAAAGATTAAAAGGTGGTGGTGTATCAGCATGTGCAACTTGTGATGGTTTCTTTTACAGAGGTCAGGATGTTATTGTTGTTGGTGCCGGGGATACTGCGGCTGAAGAAGCTACTTTTTTAGCAAAACTTTGTAAAAAAGTAACTATGTTGGTACGTAGAGACGAAATGCGAGCTTCAAAAGCAATGCAACATAGGGTAAATAATACTGCAAACTTAGAAGTTTTATTCAATACTGAATTAGATGAAGTATTAGGCGATACTGTTGTTGAAGGTGTTAGAGTTATTAATAATCAAACCAAAGAGAAGCACGAAATTGACGTTACAGGAGTTTTTATTGCAATTGGCCATAGACCAAATACTGAACTTTTCAAGGGTATTTTAAAAATGGATGAAACCGGATATTTAATAACTGAAGGTAAATCTACTAAAACAGGTAAACCAGGAGTTTTTGCGGCCGGTGACGTTCAAGATAAGGAATATCGTCAAGCTGTAACTGCAGCAGGAACGGGTTGTATGGCTGCTCTAGATGCTGAACGTTATCTAGCAGCATTAGAGAGTTAATTTATACTATATTTAAACAAAAAGAGGCTACCCCTATTTACTATTGGATAGCCTCTTTCAACAAAAAAAATGGAAAAACAACGTTGATATAACTATTTAGTTATTTCTTATACTCCCTGAAGATGATACATTTTGATGTTCGACTCTTGGGTCACCATAATAGTTAATATTACCTCCACTAGTTGCTTCGGCAATTAGTTTATCTGTTACATTCACGTATACATTAGCCCCACTGGTCGCTTTGACATTACACATTTGTGTTACTAAATTTTTTGCTTTTATCGAACTTCCACTAGTAGATTTTGCAGTAAAATTTTGAGCCATACCTTTTAGTCTGGCATCTGAACCACTTGTAGTGCTACATGTTAAATCAATAACACTTAATTCTAATCTTACATCACTACCACTTGTAGCGCGTATTTTAAATTTTTCTGATTTAATAACATTCTCTGACCTAACGTCTGCCCCACTTGAAGCTTCTATTTCATTAATCGATTTTGCAGTAACAAATACCTTTCTAGATTTGGCACTCCAAATATTCTTATCTGCATAGATATGTAATGTTCCATCTTTCACTTCGGTTAAAATAATGTCATGTAAGTTCTCATCCGCTTCTAATGATAAAGATACATCATTGCCAATTGTTAGATAAACGTCAATCCCCTGACTTACATCAATAGCGTCAAAATCTGATGAAATGTTTCGCTGCTGCGTTATCACATTGCGATCTCCTTTTACGCCATCAAAAATGCAAGAGGTTGTCAATACCAATAAGAGTAATACTGCCGAAATTTTAAGTGTTGTTTTCATTATCTTAAATCTTTATTTAAATTATTATTCAAATTTGATATTAATAATTGCTATTGTACAATATTAGTTACTGAATTGTAATATGACTATGACGAATTGTTCTGTTAGTTGGTTTCACCTTTACTATTTATTGTCTGACACGTGATCATAACTAAGCACAGTTTTCAATAACCATTTATCATCATTAAGTATCCATAAGTGTGTAAAATAGGCAATACTGGTTCTCTTCTCATTTTCATAAAAACGATGTCTTCCTTTTTGGATAGCAGCATAAATAGTACCGTCATTATTCATTAAAGGGAATACTTGTAATGTTTCTTTCAATAGTTCTCTACGAAGTTTATGTGGAGATTTACACAAACCATTTTTTGTGTTATCTATAAATTCTTTTTTCCCTTTTAATACGCCTGATTTATCATGATAAAACTCAAAGTCTTCATTTATTAATTGTGCTAAAATTTTCAGATTACAAGTATTAAAACTTGAATCAAAAATTAAGCTGTCATTCTTTTGCAAAGTTTTAAAAAGTTCTGGCGTTATGCTCTCTTGAGCGGCTACTGTATAACTTATTAGAGTCAGTATTAAAACAATGATGTATTTTAGCATTATAAAAGTGTTGAAGGTTTAGTCTACAAACTCTATTACTTAATTATCAATCCGCTTGAATCAATTTTAACTTCAGCCTCTTCTCCATTATCTTTAATTTGCATGTCAAAACCATCTTTATCTATATTAACATCAACTTTTTCATCATCACCCGTTATCTTAATTTCTAATTTGCCCTCATCAACATTTACCTTAACACCATTGTCATGATCATCATCATTCCAGAAATCCGAGTCGTCACAGTCGAGACATTCTAAACCCTCTTTGGTCATTTTAAAATAATGCTCTCCCATATCAGATCTATAGAAATCCTGAATGGTTTTAATTCTATAATCTAAAAATGTTCTGGTCGATCCGTCAAGGAATATAATTTGATTTTCAGGAATGTAAAGTGTCAATCGCAATTCTTGATTTTTGAAAGCAGTTTTAGTATCGGTTAGAAAATAACCATCAAATGTTAAAGTATTTCCCAACTTTGAAAAATCATATTCCATTTTCTCGGCATTTTCTCTTGCCACCAGTCTTGTTCTTCCATTCGCCTCTTTTTTAACTTTTACATAGGCTTCTGTACTATCAGACATCTGAATATCAACTCTTACATCATTTGAATAAAATTTAGCAACATCATTTGCATCTAAAACTTTTCTAAAACTTGAATGGTGTCTAAAATTATTATAATTAGATAATGATTCGTCGTCAATTATTTTTACTGTTAGCGTATCAATTGGTGTAACCAAAATATTCTTTTTCTCAATAGACAATCCTTCTTGTGCAAATTCAGCACCTTGTCTTACTCCAATATAAATTGCACTTAATAAGGCGATTATCCAAATTCCTAAAAATACAAACTTAGACGTTCTACTTAAAATTTTAGATTTACTTGATAATATAAATAATCCTAAAACGAATAACATTAAAAACGGAATTCCAACTAAAATCAATACAATCAATGAAATTATCCATATAGGAATACCAGTAGGATTGATGACTTGAAAATCACCATCGAAAAGGTAGTCAGCACCCATAAAGTCGACAGTTCCAGCAGTAAACAAGCTAATAATTAAACCTATGAGAGCAGCTACAGAAACAATTATTAAAATTACACCAATAAACTTACCAATAACCATAAAAAAGGTTACTATTATTTTACCAATTACATCGATAAGATCTTGTAAGCCAGATCTAGTCCTGCTATCTTTCTTTCTTAATTGTTTTTTTTTTAACGAGTCTGAAACATTGTCATAACCTTCTTTTACTGCATCGCTTACTTCATTGGCGGCTCCTTTAACTCTTTCAGATACATCTTCAAACTCCGCTCTTATTTTTTTTTCAATGTTACTAATATTTACAGGCTCACCTTCCATTTGTAATTTCTCAGCAGTTGTGTTTGCTTCAGGCAATAAAATCCATAAAATAGGATACACTATAAATCCAAAACCAAAACCAAAAGCTGCAATTAACCACGCTAGTCTAATCCATATTACATCTACATCAAAATAATGAGCAATACCCGATGAAACGCCTCCTAAAAATTTATCCTCTCCATCTCTGAACAATTTTTTACTTGATGCTGATTTTCTTTTATAATTTTTACCAGAATCATCTGTAAACAATTCTTCATCAACCATATAATCTTCTGGTTGCCCCATTACAGCAATGATCTCATCAATATCTGTCTCACTAACAACTTGACGTGCATCTTTGACTCTTTCAGATAATAATTCACTTATACGCGATTCTATATCGGCTATTATTTCATCTCTGCCTTGAGGGTCATCACTTAATGATCTACGAATAGCATCTAAATATCTTTTCATTTTTTGAAAAGCAATTTCATCAATATGAAAAAATATTCCTCCTAAATTAATATTTATTGTCTTGTTCATTTTTTTGTTGGTTTTTTGCTAGTTACAGTATTGACAGCCTTCACAAGATCTGTCCAAGTTGTATTTAATTCTTTTAAAAATAATTTCCCCGTTTCGGTTAACTCATAATATTTTCTAGGTGGACCTGAAGTAGATTCTTCCCATCGATAGCTAAGCAAACCTGCATTTTTTAATCGTGTTAATAAAGGGTATATCGTACCCTCTACTACCAGTAATTTTGCATCTTTAAGATTCGAAAGAATTTCGTTGGTATATGCATCTCCATGTTGTAGGATCGAGAGAATACAATACTCTAAAACCCCTTTTCGCATCTGTGCTTTTGTATTTTCTATTTTCATGTGTTTATTCTTATTTATTTTCAACGGTCACATGCTGTTCACTATTAATCAATTCCTTTGATTTGAAAAATTTTGATATGCTCGTTTCATGTGTTTACATTTATTGTTTTAATGGTTTTGCCACTTGATCAATACATGGCAGCCTGTTAATGATTATTGGCAAAATAATTCTTTACTTCAATATTTCGTCTATTCATTTCTCCTTAACTAATTATTGCTACAATTATATTCACAATATATATTAGTATTGTTGTTAATATTGTTATCATAATAGATTATTTAAAAAATTGATTATTTACTTTACAAAATTTATCGTTAACGGATAATTATATACTTCACCTCTACTCGCTTTTACTGCGGCAATTATTATAAATACAAATTTTAAAATAGTAACAATAGAGATTATAGAAGCTATACTTATAAATCCAAAGAGATGATCAAAATCCAAATGAAAATTCATATGTTCAAAATCATCTATGTATCTCATATTTCTAAAAAATGAGCCAAAAGCAAATGGAAATGCAATTAATCCTAACACAAAAAGATACAAAGTATAACTAAGGTTAAAATTTACTGCTTCTTTGCCATTGTCATCTAAATATGCACTTTTATCTTTATTGACAGACCACATAATTAATGGCCCTAACACACTTCCGAATGGAAAAACAAATCCTAAGAATGCCGATAAGTGAATCAAAAATGATGTATTTTTTTCGTTTTGAGTTAACATAATATTGATTTATATAATACTTGACTATGCAAATATATATACAATAAACATTACCATGCAATACATAGTACTAAATTTAACATTTATTTAACATTTCATCCATGCTTTTTACCAAGCCTTATTATCTCATTTTTTTTAAGTAAATTGTAGCAAAATATATGTATATGTCTAACTTTTCAGTGAAAAAATTAAATAATTTTCTAATGTTCAAGCTGCCTTCTGCATACTTTTCTGGCGTACGTGTTAAATCAATGAATGGTAAAGAAGCAATAGCTACGGTTAAACATAGGTGGATAAATCAAAACCCTTTTAAATCATTGTATTGGGCAACTCAAGGGATGACATCTGAATTAGCAACAGGAATTTTAGTAATGAAAGAAATACAAGATAGTGGAAGAAAAATATCAATGTTAGTAAGACATCAAAACGGTACATTCACAAAAAAAGCAGTAGGTAGGATTAACTTTATATGTAAAGATGGTGATTTAATTAAAGCCGCCATACAAGAAGCTATTGACTCTGGTGAAGGACAAACGGTCACTATGACCTCGGAAGGTTTTGACGAAAAAGGCGATTCTGTTTCTAAATTCGAATATACGTGGGGTTTAAAAGTTAAAAATTAGATTCAAAGTTTCAAGTTAAAAAAGTGTAACGAAAAATTATTTGATACTACTTATAAAAGGAATGGTAGCATCTAAAAAAGGTATGAAAAATGCGATTTACAGGAAAACTAATTTTTTAGTTTTTATAATTCCCTTAATGATGATGTTGTCTATGATTTTAATAGTCAAATCTTCATTATTTCAATTCTATCCCTATGAACTTTCTATCGCTGTTACTCTTGATCTAATTTTGACTATTCCGCTTATTTATTTTTTATTAATACGAAAAAAAGAAATTCCGAAAATAACTATACTAACTGCTGTAATTGTCGGTATAGTCATTGCCAATTATATCATCCCAAATGATTATCAATACTTATTAAATAAGATTGAACTATATATTATTCCGATTGTAGAGATTCTTGTACTGACATTCATATTTATTAATGTTCGAAAAATACTGAAACTTTATAAGACTCAAAAGAATAATTCTTCAGACTTCTTTACTGTTTTAAATAGTGCTTGTAAAGAAATTTTACCTAAAGGGATTAGTATATTATTAGCTACTGAAATAGCGGTAATTTATTATTCATTCATTAATTGGAGAAAAAGAAAGTTAGCAGTAAATGAATTTTCTTATCATAAAGAAAATGGAATAATAGCTATGCTATATGCAGTTATTTTTATAATATTAATTGAAACATTTGTATTGCATATATTATTACAAAAATGGAATATTACGGTTGCTTGGATTGTAACTTCTTTAAGTATTTACACCTGCCTGCAAATTTTCGCTTTGATTCGTTCAATGAGCAAAAGGCCTATAATAATTGACCTTAAAGAAAAAAAAATACATCTTAGGTACGGGTTTTTTAGTGAGTCTACAATTCACTTCAATAGTATTAAGGATGTCGAATTCTCCTCAAAGTCATTAGCTGATGATAAAAGTATAGTTCAATTCTCTCCGTTGGGAAACTTAACCAGTCATAATTTAATAATTCATTTAAAATCAAAAAATATACTTAGTGGTTTTTACGGTATTAAGAAAACCTATAAATCAATTGCTATCCAAATTGATAAAAAGGAAAAATTTAAAAATAAGATAGATACCATTTTACAATAATATTTAATAAATTGAATATTGAGCGAAAAACAATTCAACAAATAAACATACAAACAATTAAACCTAAATAAAATGACAGCACACGAAATAGATTATAGTATTCACGGTGAAGAAATGCAATTTGTCGAAATTGAATTAGACCCTCAAGAAGGCGTTGTGGCAGAAGCAGGAAGTTTTATGATGATGGATAGCGGTATTAAAATGGATACCATTTTTGGAGATGGCTCTGGACAAACCGAAGGCGTTTTAGGAAAATTATTTTCTGCCGGAAAGCGATTACTTACAGGAGAGAGTCTATTTATGACAGCATTTATGAATGCAGATCAGGGTAAAAAGAAAGTTTCATTTGCCTCCCCCTATCCTGGAAAAATAATCCCTATTGATCTTACCGAATTCAACGGAAAATTTATATGTCAGAAAGACGCATTTTTATGTGCTGCTAAAGGAGTTGTTATAGGTATAGAATTTTCTAAAAAACTAGGAAGAGGTTTATTTGGCGGCGAAGGTTTCATCATGCAGAAATTAGAAGGAGATGGTATGGCATTTATGCATGCCGGAGGAACTATAGCAAAAAAAGTATTACAGGCTGGTGAAATTTTAAAAGTTGACACTGGATGTATCGTTGGTTTTAGTCAAACTGTAAATTATGATATAGAGTTTGTAGGCGGCATAAAAAACACTGTATTTGGCGGTGAAGGATTATTTTTTGCTTCGCTTCAAGGGCCAGGAACCGTATATGTACAATCGTTACCGTTTAGTAGATTGGCTGGTCGGATTATAGCTTCTTTGCCAAGAACCGGTGGAAAAAGTAAAGGCGAAGGTAGTATCCTAGGTGGTATTGGTGATTTACTAGATGGTGATAATCGATTTTAAAAATCGACTAAATTATAATTGATTGTCATTCCTGTGAAAACGGGAACCCAAAAAAATAAGATTTAATTGACGGGATTCCTGCCTGTGTAGGAATGACACATATTAACTAAGCAAAATAATTTAACATGAAAAAAATTCTATTCCTTATTGTATTAAGCGCAACAATAAGCTTTTGCCAACAAAAATCAATTAGCGAAACAGAAATATTATGGGATACTTATGGTGTACCTCATATTTATGCCAATAATGAATATGATTTACATAAAGCTTATGGATGGGCTCAAATGAAAAATCATGGGAATCTTATTTTAAGAGTATACGGTGAATCAAGAGGTAAATCGGCTGAATATTGGGGTACAAATTATAAAAGGGATAAAATGTTACACCTTATGAATTTACCCACTACAGCAGAAAAAACGTACACCAATTTAACTGATAAAGAAAAACTATTAATTGAAGCCTTTAGCCAAGGTGTAAACGACTATGTAGCAGCAAATCCAAGTAAAATTGATGATATCTATAAAGTGGTATTACCTGTAAAACCGGTAGATATTTATGCACATATGCTAAGAGGGATGTATTATGAATTTTTGGCTGATAACGAATTCAATAAAGGCCAAAAGTGGCAGAAAGGTTCTAATGCCTGGGCGGTAGCACCAAAAAATACAAAAAATGGGAATGCATTATTGTTGGCAAACCCGCATTTACCTTGGACAGATTCTTTTGCTTCTTATAAATTTTTTGAAGGGCATCTCAATTTAAATGGCAACAACATTTATGGCGTTACATTAATAGGATTTCCAGTAGTAGGTATTGCATTTAATGACCATTTAGGATGGTCGCATACTGTTAATACGTTAGATAATACCGATCTGTACGAATTGACGTTGAAAGATGGAAAATATTTGTTAGATGGTGAGTTTTTAGATTTTATAGTTGAAAATAAAATTCTAAAGACCAAACAAGCAGATGGTAGTTTTAAGATTGATACTTTAATTAGAAAAGTTTCTAAACATGGTGTTGTAGTTTCTGAAAAAGAAGGCAAAGCATTAGCACTTCGTTTTCCATATATGGACAATCCTCCTCATATAACTCAGCAATGGTATGATATGGGACAAGCAACTAATTTTGAAGAATTTGAAACAGCTTTAAAACAAAATGCTATTTCATTATTTAATGTTGTTTATGCTGATAAAACAGGAAATATATTTTATTCTTTCGCCGGAAATATTCCAGATAAAAAGGGTGAATGGAAAGATTGGAGAAGCACTGTTTCTGGAGATAAAAGTGAACTAATATGGGATAGTTATCATTCTTATGAGGAGCTACCAAAATTATTAAATCCTGCAAGTGGCTGGTTGCAAAACGCTAATGAGGGTCCTTTTACCTCTACAATCCCTCAAGAAATTGATTACGAAGCATATGATAAGGATATCTCTGTAAATAATATGGGTTTTAGACCGCAACAATCTGCAAGCTTATTACTCAATAAAACAGCATTGACAATTGAAGAACTGGTAGCATTAAAACATTCAACAAAATCATCATTGTTTATTCGTATAAAAGATGACTTTGAAGCATTAAAAACTATAAATAATGACAGTTTAACATCGGTGGCGTTAGATATCTTACAGGGTTGGAATGGTGAATTTAATGCAGATAGCAAAAGTGCTGTGTTATTTGTTAATTTATTTTTCACATTAGACAGACAAAATTTATTTAAAGAAAAATGGTCTGCTAAAAATCCTTTAACTACTCCTGACGGTTTTGATAATCCTGAAAAAGTATTGGCTACTCTAAAAGGTGTTTCTCAACATATGATTAAAACATTTGGTACATTGGAAGTGCCTTACGGATCTGTATTTAGAATTAAATTAGGGGAACATGAAATTCCGGCAAATGGTGGATTTGGTAGCTTAGGATTGTTCAGAACTTTGGCATTTTCGAAAGGAAAAGATGGGAAATATTATGCCTTCCATGGTGATGGGTATGTCTGTGCAACTGAGTTCGGTGATGAAATAAAAGCCAAAGTAATTTTAGGTTATGGTAATGCAAGTCAACCAGGTAATAAACATATTGGTGATCAATTAGAATTGTTTTCAAAAAAACAAATGAGAAATGCCTGGCTTAAGAAAAGTGATATAGAAACTAATTTAGAAGAAAGAGAAATTATAAAGTAAAAGATTAACACACAGTCCCTGATAAATGAATACTACGCGGTGACTATTCTTTTATTCTTTACTTTTAATGTCAGCGATAAAAGATTCTAATTTCTTACCATATTTAGAATTCTTTATTTTAGGTGTTAAAGAATTATTGACAGTATCTAATAATTTAATATTAGCATCAAATAACTCTGTTAATGCCAAATATGGGGCCACTTCCTTATCAGCATGGTTGATGGCAAAATTTGTTGTATAATAATACCTTCTTTTAATTAAACCATTGATCTGATTTTCGATAGAATCAATTTTTACAGAATCACCCACTTTTTTAGTTTCAAAATCAGCTTTTATCAAATCTAACCGTTTATCACTAAACTTACTTTTCATCTCATTATATTCATCTAACAATTGCTGATTAGTAAGTCCGCTAATAGTTGCTCCAAAGCGAAACTTTTCAAGCTTTGTATTTATTGTTATTGTTCCTTCCTCGCCAAAAAAAGAAATTTGTTTACCTGGAGATTTATCTAATGATAAAAAATAAAGTTCTGGGCTCTCAATTTCATCCGACAAGATAAAAGTATTTACACCATCCAAAGCAATTGAATCTACTGTTACAGCAATTGTATCTTTCATTTTTTGCAAATACAAAGTACCTTTTTTAAGGTTTTTTATCTCACCTTGTACTAGCATTAAATTTTTCTTTTCTGTTTTGCAAGCAACTAAACTTATGGTAGCTAGTAATATTACTATTGATTTTTTCATTTTGACATTTTAAAGCATGCGAATATAGACATTTTGTCGAAATTTTATGGCGAAACCAGTTGCATTAATATGGTACAGCCAATAGCGGCAATTGTACCAACTGCGTATCCAAATACAGCCAATAAAACTCCAACAGTAGCTAGTGATGGATGAAATGCTGATGCCACTATAGGGGCTGATGCTGCTCCACCAACATTGGCTTGACTCCCAACTGCCAAAAAGAAATAAGGTGCTTTGATCAACTTGGCTACTAATATCAATAGCAAAGCATGTATGGTCATCCAAACTACACCAATAACAATTAAACCAACATTATTTAGTATCAATGTTAGGTCCATTTTCATACCGATGGAAGCAACCAATATATAAATAAAAACACTTCCAATTTTACTTGCACCTGCACCTTCATAAGTCCTGGCCTTGGTGAAAGATAATAGTATCGCAATAATAGTAGCTAAACTTATCATCCAAAAGAATTTCGAACTTAAAAAAGTAAAGATATTTTTGGTTGTTTGATTCTGTATTCCGTTGACAAAATCTTCAAAAAAGTTGCTTAAATAACCCGCTCCAAAATGTGAAATACTGACTGTACCAAATGCAATTGCGGTGATGATCATTAAATCGGTTAAATTCGGGTTACGTTCTACTTTTTTTGAGTAGGTAGAAACTTTTTCTTTTAAGGATTCAATGGCTGAAGTATCTGATTTTAACCATTTATCTATTCTAGCAGATTTACCTATACCTATTAATATGATGGCCATCCAAATATTTGCTACTACTATATCAACGAACACCATTTGGCCATATAATTTTTGATTATAGCCGTAAATTTCAAGCATTGCTGTTTGGTTTGCTCCACCACCAATCCAACTCCCTGCCAAAGTTGACAAACCGCGCCATACTGCGTCTGGACCAGCACCTCCAACTGTTTCTGGAGATACGGTAGATATTAATAGAATGGCAATGGGACCTCCAATTACAATACCTACAGTACCTGTAAAGAACATTGCCAAAGCTTTCCATCCTAAATTAAAAACAGCTTTTAAGTCTATACTCAAAGTCATTAATACTAAAGCAGCAGGTAATAAATACCGGCTTGACATATAATACAAGTTCGTTGAATGCTCTACAATTTCACCTGTATCTGATTTTGTTTGCCATTCAGGTGCAATCAACCCCAATGTAGTAAATAAAGCCGGGACCATATATGCCATAAATAAGGCCGGGACTATTGCATAAAACTTTTTCCAGAAACCTTCCTTTAATGAACTCGTATAAAAAATAAAACCAAGAGATAACATTAAGAGTCCGAAAACAATGGTATCATTAGTGAAGATTGGGGCGTTGTTCATAGATTATTATTATATTATTTATATTTTTTATTCGAATTATAGGTACACGTTTACAGGGATGACGAGTTAAAGAAAATTACTTCTGACTTCCTTCTTCCATCCTCAACCTACTGCCCTACCATAAATATGGCATTGCTAAAAATGAGTTTTCCATTTTCCCAAAAACTTCTGAATAAAGGATTATCAGCTAAATAAATTACTGCTCCTTTACCCTTTTTCTCAACTCCAAAAACTAATGATTTATTAATATTTTTTAGTGCATTATCTCCGGCAAAACCACTCACTAAATCCGATTTATCCTTGATAACACTTACATTATACCCTTCCTTTAAGTAAGAATAATGATTACTGTTCAATCGTAAAGTATGGTATTTTTTAGCATATCCAAAACCTAATGGATGCGTATTATCCATTTTAACTTTGAATATAGATCCGGTTATTAAATTTGATAATGATTTACGTTCTAAATTATCATAAGCCTCCAACTCTAATTTTTCTTTTAGCTCTTTTTCTTCTTTCTCTTTTTCTTTTTTCTCATCGTCATCTTTATATTTAGATAAGCTAAATTCTTTGCTTTCAGCAAAAACACCTAAGGCTCTATCAATAGCAACAAGTCGACCGCCTTTTTCAACCCACTTTTTTAATTCAGCCAATTTCTCTTTTTTTAATTTACTACCATACATCCCGTTAGGTAAAATTAACACATTGTATTTGTCTAAATTAACACTATTGAAATACTCTGTATCTAAAACCGTAATAGGGTATTGAATTTGTTGTTCAAAGAAATGCCAGACTTCACCAAAACCTAAAGACGACACATGTTTTCCTGAAAGTACCGCTATTTTTGGAGCTTTTAAATATGACACAGTTCTTGAGCCAAAATCATTTCCCTTACTCACAAATCCTGAAGCCACAGCATCAATATTCCGATTAAACTTTTTGACAGCCTTTTTAACTGTGTTATCAAAATTATCTCCTAATTTTTCGTTTCCTCTCCTGGTAATTACCAATGTTCCTGCATTGTAATTTTTTGCATTAAGTGTAAATGGCTTTTTAGAAAATCTAACTTTTATTTTATGCTTTAACAAATATGCCATAAAAGCAACGTCATCAATACTATTCCATTTTGAAAGATAAGCATAAGGTTTTTCTACACCTGTTACCTTACCAATAAGATTTGTGCTTTCTACATCTTTTAAAGTAATTGGTTTTGTTGTAGCAAAAGCATCTAATCCTCGACTATAAGGTAAAGCCCATGCAGTAATATCATAGGTAAGCGAATCGCTTAATTTAGCTTGTGGTTCAAACAATGCTTTAATCAGGTTAGATTTGGGTTGATTTGCATTTATAACTAAATCTGAATTAGATAAATTTAGAGTTTTTATTGTATTTTCTAGATAGTTAAACCCCTTAACAGTGCTTGCGGTACTAGAATTTCCATACTTAATTTTATGACGGTCTAATAATGTTTTTAAACTGTTTAATTTATCAATATCGTTAGACCCTTTTATCACATAGCTTTTATATTTTCCTTTTGGTTGCTCTATTGCATTTTTAAAATAAGATGCAAATTCCTTTTTCAACTTATCTGCATGCATTGAAGAAATTTCAATCGTCGATAATCCAGTAGTAAAATGATGTGCAATCCTATCATTTAAAGTCAATATATCATCGTCAGAGGTCTTGATGCCCAATCCGGCTCTACCGCTGCCACCTTGTTCGTAAGTCATGCCAATAGCACCGCTATACGTTGGGTAGGTATCACCATAACTTGGATATAATAAATCAAAAAATTCCTTTGTAAAATACAACCATCCATTTTTATCAAAATACTTTGCATGATTCTTACCAATTGTAATTTGAAATTCGCGTTGAAATTTAGTAATTACTTCATGATAAGGTTCGGCAGCCGGAGCAAAATAATAAGGAGCATCTACTCCTTGTTCATGAAAATCAACATGTACATTTGGCAACCATTCATTATAGGCTACTAATCGCGATTGTGATTCAATTTGCGTTGCCCAGGCCCAATCTCTATTTAAATCGAATAAATAATGATTTGCACGTCCTCCAGGCCACGGTTCATGATGTTCTTTTGAATCAGGGTTAATATTGTAAGGCGTATTTGTGTACTGATTATACCAATTTACATAGCGTTCTCTTCCATCAGGATTTATACAGGGATCTATAATTACAATAGTATTTTCTAACCACTTTTGACTCTCTTTATTTTTAGGGTCAACTAAAGCATATAACGTTTTCATTGACGCTTCAGTACTCACGGCTTCATTACCATGAACATTATAGCTTAACCAGACAATAGCCACATCAGAGGAAGCTTTACCATCAATTAATCCTGCCGTTTTGAGATGATTAAGACGTAATTCTTCCAATTTAGAAAAGTTTGATGGTGATGTAATATAAGTTAAATATAGTGGTCTTTTTTCATAAGTCTCACCATACTGAATCATTTTTGTATTGTCATTTGTGCTCACGACATGTTGAAAATAATCAATCACTCTATGGTGTTGTGTAAAACGGCTACCTAATTCATATCCTAAAAAGTCTTTGGGCGATTTCGATTGAGAAAATGCTAATATTGAAATAAAAAATATTAAATAGAAATTTAGAAGAAGTGAATAATTTTTCATTATTAAAATTTTAAGAATATAAATATATTAAATACTGAGCCAATATGTGAATTTAAGGGATAATGATCTGTTTCTCGGCGCAAACACATTTACGAAATAATTATCATTATAAACAATAAACAAATCTGACAAGGGTTTAATTCTCCATTGCAATCTGGTATTGACACCGAAATTATCATTTTGATTACTATACTGCACAAATGTTGACCAAAATATTTTTTTAGTAAAAGTTATGTCAAAACGAGGGCCCACCAACCATATAGAGGCATCAGGATAAGGATCAGGTAATTTAATATTATCATAATTAACCTGGGCAGATGCAAAAAAATAGGGTTGTAATCGTAAACGAAATTGACCTTCGAAAGAAAATTTAGTACCATTATAAAATTCACCGTAAGAAGGTTCGAGCGTATAGGAAAATTTTTTTCGTAAATCTGACTGGTATTCCATTTCAAAGCTAGTATACTTATATTCACTATCGGCGGGTAAGGGAATAGCCCCATCTGTATCAGTGGGATCGAACTCGTCAAACAAAAAAGTATACCTGTTAAACATTTCAAATTGCAATTGCGTTTGATTTTTCAGATCACTCTTCCAGCGACTGATTATTATATAATCAGAATTCTTAAAATCAAGTTCCGGTTTCCAAATTACTATGGGAGTTATACTAAAACTGTGTTGATTAAAAATTCCTTTTTTAGGCCAAAATAAACGTTCAAATTGAGGACTTATTTTTACAATATCTGTACGCCTTATGAAACCCAGATCAGAACGGAAATTTTCACCAACAAATAACCCATTTAATCTTATTCTATATCTTCTGCTATTATATTGTGTTGAAACACCTGTGGAAATATCTTTATCATTTACATCCGGTGAAAATGATTTATGCAGATAATACTTACCATTCCATGTATTATCTTTTGAGGCTAAATTATAATCGAGTCCAATGATTCTATTATAGCTATTATTATCCTCCTCTTCATCAGTATCATTTATAAAATCATATTTTTTTGTAGCCTGCTTATTCACAAAAAGAAAACTCAGGTTAGAACGGCCAAAGACTCTTTGTTGTAAGGCTATCACTGCATTATTACTTGCAGCTATTTCGTTCGAAACATCTTCAGAAGTTTGCATATTTAAAATTCCAACTCTAAGGTTATTTGTTAATTTTCCACTAAACCTAACACCGGCTATAATATCATTTTCTATGGTTTCATCATCTGTATCTTTGGCTATGCCAATACGTCTTGAAAAAAAAGGTCGTGCATCCCTGTTGTTCCCAAAATTTGAAAAAAGGTCACTATTTTCAACGAAAAATTGCCTTCTTTCAGGTAGTGCAATGCTAAAACGAGTTAGGTTTGTAACTTGCTGATCTACTTCAACTTGAGAAAAATCAGGGTTAAATGTCAGGTCTAAATTCATACTATTACCAATAGTAAATTTAGCATCACCTCCTATTTTAAAAGGAGTATCTTTAGTGTTATTCTCAAAGTCTCTAGAAGTGCCTGTATTTACAAAAGGAATTATTGATATTGGTGATTTTGACTTCCCTAACGGTTTTTCAAAGATCATATCGCCCATATAGGCCAAACCAAAAATGGGCTGGTCTTGTGGAATATTGATCCATGTATTTCTTTCATTATCTTGTGTATCGAAATGATAACTATTAAAACGCCATTTTGTTTCACCCTCCTTGTATTTAAATGCCGACAATGGAATAGCCCATTCTGCAATATAATAACCGTCATAAATTTTTGTCTTGCCTATCCATTTTGTATCCCAACTTGTATCAAAACCACCTGTGGATATACCACCTCCTGAGATCAAGGCTTCACGCAATACTCCTTGGGGATTTGTTCCAAAAAAAAAGGCATTATTGCCATCATTAAAGGTGTCGAATAATAGACTAATATTATCATTACCTCTAGCCCGAAAATCGCGCCGTAATGAAGGAATGATATAATCCTTACCTTTAGCATTCACTTTCATTCCTACATATAAATTCTTATCATCAAACAACATTCGTATTTCGGTTTGTTGTTTTGCTTGTTTTTTGTCTGAAGGAAAATGTTGCCAAAAATCCTTTGCAGGTTCAGCTAAAGCCCATGGTGCTTCGTCTAATACCCCATCAATTTTTATTGGAGTATTGATATACTTTACCATAAATTGCTTTTGTTGAGCAATCAAATTAAAAACGGAAAATAATATCGCTAGATATAAGAGAGGTTTACTTTGATTCATTCCACTAATTGACGTGCATCAAATATAATATAGATATTTAAAATTAATATGATATTTTTAATAAACTTATTTTTAAATTAGCAAAAAAATTAAATTAAATGAAAGTAACCTTTTTAACTATCCTTATTGGATTATTCTGTACAACAATAACATTAGCTTCAAATTCCGTGTGGGGACCAACCGGACACAGAACAACAGGTAAAATAGCTGAAAAACATTTAACAAAACGCGCTCAAAAGAAGATAGAAAAATTATTGAAAGGTGAAAGTCTTGCTTTTGTTTCTACTTATGGAGACGAAATAAAATCTGATAGAAAATATAGTGATTTTTATACCTGGCATTACATAAATATGCCATTAGATTCTCGGTATGAAGATGCTGAGAAAAATCCGAAAGGAGATTTGGTTACTGGTATAAATACCTGCATTAAAATGATTAAAGATGCAAATAACTCTGACGATGAAAAAGCTTTTTATTTAAAAATGCTTGTGCATTTGGTAGGAGATTTACACCAGCCAATGCATATTGGTCAAAAAGATGATAAAGGAGGAAATACCATTCAAGTTCAATGGTTTGATAAAGGTACAAATTTGCATCGTGTTTGGGATACACATATGATAGAAGAATGGAACATGAGTTATTTAGAATTAACAGATAATGCCGAAGATTTATCTAAGGCGCAGGTAAAAGCTATTCAAGAAGGAAGCGTTATTGATTGGGTACATGACACCCATAAGTATTCAAAAATTGCATATAAATCTGTTAAAGTTGGTGAAAATTTACGCTATAGGTATTCTTATGATCACTTTAGAACAGTTAGGAAGCAATTACAAAAAGGCGGTATTAGGTTAGCCAAATTGTTGAATGAAATTTTTGGATAACTTCCCTAAAATTCTCACAATGAGACAATAATTAAAAAGTACTATTTATTCTAACGTTAATATCAGATCATCTTGCTTTACCATAACACCGGCCGTTAAAGTAACCGACTTAACTTTTCCTGCATTCACAGCTGTAACAGTGGTTTCCATTTTCATTGCTTCTATAATTAATAATGGATCATTTTTCTTTACCTCATCCCCTTTTTTTACCAATACCTTATATAAAGACCCTTGCAGAGGAGCTCCAATTTGATTGGAATCACTTATATCAACTTTTATATGTTCGGTACTTTGTATTTTTAGTGATTTATCTTTAACCTCGACATATCTGTTTTCTCCATTAACCTTAAAGAATACCAACCTCACACCATCTTCATTAGGAGTACCTACTGAAAGTAATTTAACCACAATTGTTTTACCTGGTTCTAATTCAATTAAAGCTTCTTCCCTAAGTTTCATTCCAAAGAAGAAGTTTTTAGTTGGAAGTATGCCTAAATTTCCGAATTTTTTATACTGTTCATGTGCCTGTTCAAATACTCTTGGATATAGACTATATGATAAAAAATCTTCAAATTCAATCGCTCGAGTGAAACCTTTTTGGAATTTTTCCTGAAACGATTTATAGGCAATATCAAAATTAATAGGTTCTAAATGCGCGTTTGGCCTATTCTTATATGGCTTTTTATTTTTTAAAATAATCTTCTGCAATTTCTTAGGGAATCCACCTACGGGTTGCCCCAAATCTCCCTTAAAGAAGTCAATAACCGATTCCGGAAAAGAAATTTCATCACCCCTTTCCATTACTTCATCAGGAGTTAAATCATTAGTCACCATAAAAATGGCCATATCACCAACAACTTTTGAACTTGGTGTGACCTTGATTAAATTACCAAACATACTATTTACTTGAGCGTACATTTTTTTTACCTCTTCAAACCTATCACCCAATCCTAGAGCAATCGCTTGTGGACGTAAATTAGAATATTGTCCTCCCGGAATTTCGTGTTGAAAGACTTCTGCAGTACCCGATTTCAATCCTGATTCAAAAGGATAATAGTATTCTCTTGTATCTTCCCAAAAATTAGAAAATTGATTCAACTTGTCAATATCATACTCATTTGTTCTCTTCTGATATTTCATCATCTCAACAATAGAATTGAAATTTGGCTGTGAGGTCATTCCTGACAATCCGCCAAGGGCTACATCAACAACATCTACTCCCGCTTCGATTGCTTTTAGATATGTGGCAGACTGCAATGAAGATGTATCATGTGTATGTAAATGAATAGGTAATTTTACGGTATCTTTCAATGCACCAACTAACTCAGTAGCAGCATATGGTTTTAATAAACCCGCCATATCTTTAATGGCAATCATATGTGCACCGGCATTCTCCAGATCTTTTGCCAATTGTGTATAATAATTGAGATTGTATTTTGTTTGATCTTTATCTAATATATCACCGGTATAACTTATAGCTGCTTCTGCAATACCTCCGGTTTTATTTCTTACATAGTTTATACTTGGCTCCATTGCTTTTACCCAATTCAATGAGTCAAAAATTCTAAAAATATCAATACCGTTTTCCCAAGATTTTTCAACAAAACTCTCAATTAGGTTATCAGGATATGCTTTATATCCTACTCCGTTAGAACCTCTAAGCAGCATTTGAAACAATATATTTGGCATCGCTTTACGCAGCTCTCTTAAACGTGTCCATGGGCTTTCGTGTAAAAAACGTAAACAGACATCAAAAGTAGCCCCGCCCCACATTTCCATGCTAAAAGTATTGGCATGATTTTTAGCAAAACTTTCAGCAGCTTTTAACATATCATAAGTACGCATACGCGTTGCTAATAACGATTGATGGGCATCTCGAAAAGTCGTATCAGTATAATGGATTTTCTTTTCATTTTTCAACCAATTACAAAATTCCGTGGGACCTAACTTGGTTAATAAATCTTTGGTTCCTTTTGGATATTCTTTATAATGATCATACTTCGGAATTTTAGGGTTGCTAAATTCTTTTTTATCATCGATAAATTTAACATCAGGATTACCGTTTACAATAACTTCTCCTAAATATGCCACGACCTTTGAGGCACGATCTTGAGATAGTTTTATTTTAAATAAAGAAGGTGTGTTTTGAATAAAATTAACTGAAGCTTTTCCTTCTTTAAATATTTTATGCTGGATCACATTTTGCAAAAAATGAATATTGGTTTTTACTCCTCTAATTCTGAACTCTTTAAGGGCTCTTGACATTTTTCGTGTTGCTCCATCTAAGGTTCTTCCATGTGCAGAAACTTTCACTAACATTGAATCAAAAAATGGGCTTACACTGTAGGACTGATAAACACTACCCGCATCTAATCTAATACCCATTCCTGAAGCACTCCTATAAGTAGTTACCGTACCATAATCTGGTGTAAAATTATTCTCAGGATCTTCTGTTGTCAACCTACATTGCAAAGCAAAACCATAAGTCGCCAAAGATTCTTGACCATATATCTTTATTTGTTTACTAGATAGTTTATACCCTCCTGCAACAAATAATTGTGTTTTAATCAAATCTATACCAGTTACCATTTCAGTAACTGTATGCTCAACTTGGATACGAGGGTTTACCTCAATAAAATAAATATTATCATTGGTATCAACTAAAAATTCAACAGTGCCTATATTATTATAATTAACTTCGGCCGCAATTGCTATAGCGTATTTGTATAAATTTTGTTTTACATCGTTGGTAAGATTATAAGATGGTGCAATTTCAACCACTTTTTGATGGCGGCGTTGTACAGAACAATCTCTTTCAAACAAATGACGAATAGCACCATGATTATCTGCAACTATCTGTACTTCAATATGTTTTGGGTCTTCAACATATTTTTCTAAAAACATGGTATCATCACCAAAAGCATTCAGTGATTCATTACGCGCTGAATCAAAATTTTTCTCTAGATCTTCAGATGTTCTTATAATTCGCATTCCACGTCCACCACCTCCAGAAGTAGCTTTTAACATTAATGGATATCCAATAATTTCGGCTTCAGACAAAGCAATTTTTAATGAAGTTAATTTCTTCTTATTACCTTCAATAACTGGTACTTTACATTTAGTTGCAATTTTTTTTGCTGTAATTTTGTCACCTAAAGCATCCATTACTTTCGGATCAGGGCCTATAAAAATGATATTATTAGCCGCACATGCACGTGCAAGGTCAGAATTTTCTGATAAAAAACCATAACCTGGATGTATGGCATCTACATTTTTTTCTTTAGCCAATTTTACAATCTCATCAATATCTAAATAAGGTTTTAAAGGTTGATCATCTTCACCTATTTGATAAGATTCATCGGCCTTATAACGATGTTGTGAATATCTATCTTCATATGTATAAATGGCAACAGTTGTAATATTTAATTCACTGCAAGCCCTTAGAACCCGTATTGCTATTTCACTTCTATTAGCAACTAGTACTTTTTTAATCTGCATTTTTAAATTACTTTATTATATAAGGGTTTTCATTTTTATAATTTCTAATGATAAAATCTATGGCACTCTTTAAAATATCTCCCATATTAGAAGACTTTCTAAAATTGACATCTTTAGTCAGATCAAATAAACCTTGTTTTAATTGTTTGGTTTTAGCAGGTGTCGAGATGGTATCATTACGCATACAATTTAATAAACTATTCAATCTATTCTGAGCACTTGTTGCTCTTTTGGCTAATAATGATCGTTCTTCTTTTTTATATTGCTCAATAGACTGTTCTTGTAGTAAATTTAATGTCATCTCCACTAAATCATTATTCTCTTTTAAAAATTGAGGTTTATAAACTTTAGGATTACCTTCGAAACTTTGTTGATCAAAATCAATTGCTCTAATCCTATATTCTATTCTGTCAAAATCATGAGTTAAGACCATTACATAATTATATGATCGCATATCGCCGAGTAAACGAACAAAACAACGTTCATTAAACTTAACAAATTCTTTAGCAATTGCCATTTTATCTTTATCTGAGCAATTACCCAAGTCTTCCTCGATGAAAACATCACCAGGAATTCCTGAAATATGCTCTTCAATCAATGTGTCTTGATGCACCAAAAAATTAATATGATTTGGCGATAATAAATGTTCTAATTCTAATCCATAAATTCTAGAAGCATCAGCTTTTTTTATATATAAAAAGATATAATTATCATTTAAAATATTACGCACTTTTATCCTAAAAGGTTTAGAATTACCAAAAGTGCAAAAATCAATGCTGTCTATATTTAAGTATGGAAGTATTGTGTCACTACCATCAGCATGCAAAATAGTATAAATCCTTTTTAAACTTAATTCAATTTCTTCGCGTTCATGTTCAGCAAAATAAGTACTAAGCCATAAGGTGTCATTTCCATCTTTATCATAAATTTCTACCGCTCCTTGAAAGCGGAGCAAATCATCATAATAAATAGGAATTTTAATATTTCTATGATTTTCCGTTAAGTAATCTGATAACATTTTAGTTATCGGATAAGCAGGCTTTTTTTTTGAAATCAACTTTTCATTCATCCCTATAAAATATTCGCCTAAAGATAGAATGATTTTACATATAAAAAAAACACCAGGCCTAAGTAATGCTAATCTGAAATATATTTAATATTTTCGCGTTAAATGCTTAACCCAAAGTTAAACTTATTATGAAAAC
>Ga0209633_10001265_pt1 | contig 26639 bp, 23 predicted proteins | sample Cruoilmetagenom1_FD_187290 | JGI IMG/M metagenome (GOLD analysis project Ga0209633, IMG submission 187290) | Oil polluted marine microbial communities from Coal Oil Point, Santa Barbara, California, USA - Sample 1 (SPAdes) (version 2) | ecosystem: Environmental > Aquatic > Marine > Oil seeps ...
AATTTTAGAAATTCTCTTAATTGATTTTCTTCTTGTTCTTTTAATTCGCGCATTTCTATTCTTGTCATTTCACATCCCCCTTTGCGAAAACTTTTTTCTTTTATTTTATCACAATTAGGGGTAATTGTTGCTATTTCAAGCTTATTTACTGCGAAATTTTTTTATTACTTAGGAAAGTGCATTGAAATCAAAAAAAGTGATATACTGAATAAAAACATAATGAGGGTTGAAAATGCGATTAATACAAAAGATATTTGAAGACAATTGGGAAGGGTTTGTAAAAGAAATAGGATATGAAAATATTTGAGAAATTTGTCATGAAGAAGCAGAAAAAATAATTAATTGTGGAAAATTTGAAAACGGATACTTAGAGTACACATGTGAATTTTGCGGAGAAGTAAAAAAGGTAGGATTCACTTGCAAATCAAGACTAATAAAAACATATGGATATGATCCAAAAAGATGTAGAAACTGTGGTAAAACAATGGAATTAACAGATATATATTATAAAAAATATGGAAGCGTATTAGAATATTGGGAAAACAGAATGCTAAAAGAAGCAAAAGAAGCCATAATAGAACTAGAAGAAAAAGTAAAAATAACAAATTACATATATAGGAAAGAATTAGACATATACTATGAGTAAAGGAGAAACTTATGGAAGAAATGGTTAAATTTAGGGCAAAAAATGTAAAATAGAAGAAGAAATACCAGCAGAAATAGTACATGAATTAGATTTCAATGACAATGGAGATAAAAAATATCCACCACAATTTAAATGTGAAAAATGCGATGGATATATGATTCCAATAAAATATCATAGTTTTCATGGCATTTTATACACTTGGGAAAAATTCAAAAATTTGGATTAATCTAAATGCCCGTAGGGCACTTTTTTACCTTTTAAAGCTGATATATATGTTTTAACTTCACTAACTAAATTATTTTGCAGTTATGGTACTATGATTATATAATTATAGCAACTATTTGAAGTATTATTGGGAGGGGCAAATGAATAAGAAAGAATATGTAAATAAATTTCCGATTTTAAAAAATGTGATGGATTTAAAAGAAGTTAAATGGATAAATGATAGAAAAATGAAATTTAATGATTTAAATATTGAAATTGAATTTGATGAAATAGTAGAAGCTGAAGAAAGATTAAAAAGATTTGCAAGTTATTTGGAAGTGGCTTTTAATGAAGAAAAATTTAATGGAATTATTGAATCACCAATTTTTAAAACGGATAATATTAAAAGAGAATTAAATGAAAATTTTTTAGGTGATGTTTATATTAAACGTGATGATTTACTTTCTATAGCAGGATCTGTTAAAGCTAGAGGAGGAATTTATGAAGTTTTAAAACATGCAGAAGATTTATTAATAGAAAACAATTTGATTTCTTATAAAGATGATTATAAGAAAATCTTAAATGATGAAATAAAAAATTTCTTTTCAAAATATACAATATCAGTGGGTTCTACTGGAAATTTGGGTTTAAGTATTGGAATAGTGGGAACAAAACTTGGATTTAATGTTGAAGTGCATATGTCTATGGATGCAAAAAAATGGAAAAAAGATTTACTTAGAAAAAATGGTGCAAAAGTATTTGAATATGAAAGTGATTATTCAAATGCAGTTAAAGAAGGCAGAAAAAAAGCATCACAAGACCCAAATAACTATTTTGTTGATGATGAGAATTCTAAAAATTTATTTTTAGGTTATGCGGTAGCAGGATTAAGAATGGAAAAACAACTCAAAGAAAGTAATATTGAAATTTCAAAAGAAAATAAACTTATAGTATATATCCCTTGTGGAGTTGGTGGGGGACCAAGTGGAATTGCATATGGATTAAAATTAATTTATAAAGATAACGTTGAAATATATTTTATTGAACCGACTCATTCTCCATGTATGCTTATAAGTATGGTAACTGGACTAGGAAATGAAATTCAAGTTTCTGATTTGGGAATTGATAATATTACAGCTGCAGATGGGCTTGCTGTAGGTAGAGCTTCTATACTTGCAACTAAGATGATGGAAAATATTTTAGATGGTATTTATACTGTTGACGATAAGAAATTATTTAAATATTTAAAATTACTATATATTAAAGAAGAAATAAAAATAGAGCCTTCTGCAACTGCAGGCTTGATTGGAATTGATAAAAATAATGTTAGTGGGATTCACTTAGTTTGGTCTACAGGAGGAAAATTAGTTCCAGAAAAGGAATATTTAAATTATTTAAATAAAAAATTATAAGAGAATTCTTGATTATTTCCAAAAAAACGAATATTATTAACGTATAATGAAAATAAGTACGGATTGGAGAAATGATGGGGTTTAAAAGAAAAGAAAGAATTGCTATAATTACAAAAATATTGGCAGATAATCCAAATGAAATTTTTAGATTACAGTATTTTACTGATAAATTTGATTCTGCAAAATCAACAATATCAGAAGATATTGATATAATTAAGAATTTAATTGATGAAATGCAAATGGGAAAGATTATTACTATTGTTGGAGCTTCAGGAGGAGTTAAATATATTCCTTTTTTAGAAAAAAATGAAATGAAGGAATTATTAGAAGATATTGCTGCAAAATTAAATGAAAAAAGTAGATTAATTCCAGGTGGAATGGTATATGCTTTGGATATTCTTTATAATCCAAATTATTTGAAGAAAATTGCTAAGATATTTTCTGCATATTATTATGATAAAAATATTGATTATGTATTAACAGTTGAGACAAAGGGAATTCCTTTAGCTACAATGACTGCCGAAGTTCTCAATGTTCCTTTAGTTGTGGTAAGAGATGAAAATAAATTAACTGAAGGATCTACAATTGGTATTAATTATACTTCTGGTTCTACTGGTAGAGTTAAAACTATGTATGTTTCAAAAAATTCAATAAAGAAAAATTCTAATATTTTAGTAATTGATGATTTTTTAAGGCTTGGTGGTACATCACTTGGTATGAAAAATATTGTAAAAGAACTTGATTCTGTTGTGGTTGGAATGTGTTTTTTAATTGAAATCGATAATGGAAAAGAAAAAATGATAGACGATTATATTGCATTAATAAAAATGGTTGAAAATGATGATAATAAATTTGATACATCGATTAATTGGAAAATATTAAATAAAATATAAATGGAATAGTGCCTTAATATGAGGTACTATTTTAAGTTAAAAAAATATATTATTATAATTTTTGAAAATTTATATAAACGGTGATATAATTTGTGACGGAAGGTGATAGGATATGTTAACTGGTATAATTTTAGCAGCTGGAAAAGGCACAAGAATGAAATCTAAATATCCAAAAGTTGTTCATAAAGTAGTTGGAAAAGAAATGTTAAATCATGTGATTGATGCAATTGAAGAAGTAAATTGCTTAAATATAAATATTGTAATAGGTCATGGAAGAGAAACTGTAAAAAAATCTGTAGATAAAAATGTTAATTTTGTAGTTCAAGATAAGCAATTAGGTACGGGTCATGCTGTAATGGTTTGTGATGAATATATCCCTGAGGAAGGTAATGTTTTAATATTATATGGTGATACTCCTCTTTTAAAAGGTGAAACATTAAGTAAATTATTAAATTATCACAGTGAGGAATCGAATTCTATTACTGTATTAACAGCGGTATTTAATAATCCTTTTGGTTATGGAAGAATTGTTAAAGATAAAAATGGAAATTTATTGAAAATAGTTGAGCAGAAAGATGCGAATAATAAAGAAATAGAAATTAAAGAAATTAATTCTGGGATTTATTTAGTTAATGCAAAACTATTAAAAGAAAGTTTAAAAAAATTAAATAATAATAATAGTCAAAATGAATATTATTTAACTGATATAGTTGAAATCTTAAAAAATGAAAACAAAAAAATTGGTACATATATAATCGAAGATAATAGTGAAATAATTGGAGTGAATTCTAGAAAGCAATTACTAGAAGTAGAAGAAATTTTTAAAGAAAGAATTTTTGATAAACATATGGAAAATGGAGTTACAATTACAGATTCTTCTGTTTATATAGGTAAAGATGTCGTAATTGGTATGGATACTGTAATATTACCCGGAGCATATATTGTTGGCAATAGTGTAATTGGTGATGATTGTATAATTGGTCCGAATTGTAGAATTGAAAATTCAATAATAAAAGATTATGTTGAAGTTAGAGACTCTACAATCATAGATAGTGAAGTTGATAATTCTTCTAAAATTGGCCCTTATGCATATCTAAGGCCGAATTCAATTATTGGTAAAAATGTAAAAATTGGTGATTTTGTCGAGGTTAAAAACTCTTTAGTTGGAGATGGATCAAAAGTTTCGCATTTATCATATATTGGTGATGGTGAAATTGGTAAAAATGTTAACATAGGTTGTGGTGTTGTTTTTGTTAATTATAATGGAAGAGACAAAAATCGTACAATTGTTAAAGATAATGCTTTTGTAGGTTGCAATTCAAATTTAGTGGCTCCAGTGACAATTGAGGAAAATGCTTATGTTGCTGCAGGATCAACTATTACTGAATTGGTACCAAACGGTGCATTATCAATTGCCAGACAAAGGCAATTAAATAAATTAGGTTGGGTAAAGGAAAAAGGACTATTGAAAAAATAGTATTTAGGAGGATGTATGTATACAAAAGGTCAGAAAATTAAAGTTTTTGCTGGGAACTCTAATGTAAGACTTGCTAGAAAAGTTTGTAGGCAACTAGGTTTGGAATTGGGTGATAATAATGTTTCTACATTTAGTGATGGTGAAATATCAGTAAATATTAATGAAACAGTAAGAGGTAGAGATGTTTATATTATTCAATCTGTAGCTCCACCAAAAGTAAATACAAATTTAATGGAATTGTTAATTATGATTGATGCATTAAAAAGAGCTTCTGCTGGAAGAATTACTGCAGTTGTCCCATATTATGGATATGCTCGACAAGATAGAAAAGCTAAGGCAAGAGATCCAATTAGTGCAAAATTAATTGCTAATTTAATTACTGGAGCTGGTGCTGATAGAATGTTAACAATGGATTTACATGCTCCACAGATTCAAGGATATTTTGATATTCCTGTAGATCATTTAATTGGAGTTCCAATTCTAACTGAGTATTTTTCAAGAAAAGAACTTGAAAATTTAGTACTTGTTTCTCCAGATTTAGGTTCAGTAACAAGAACAAGAAATTTTGCTGAAAGATTAGGTGTTCCTTTAGCAATTATTGATAAAAGGAGACCTAAAGCAAATGAAGTTGAAGTAATGAATGTAATTGGTGACATTGAAGGCAAAAATGTATTGTTAGTTGACGATATGATTGATACTGCTGGAACGATTACTAGTGGTGCAAATGCATTAAAAGAACTAGGTGCAAAAAGAGTTTTTGCTTGCTGTACACATGGTGTTTTTTCAGGTCCTGCATTTGAAAGAATTGAAAATTCAGTTATTGAAGAATTAGTTACATTAGATACAATTTATAATCCTAAAATAAGTAATATTGATAAAATTACATCTTTATCTGTTGCTCCTATATTTGCTGAAGCAATTAAGAGAATTTATAGTAATGAGTCGATTAGTGTATTATTTTAATAGCAATATAATAACAAATTGAGTCTAAGTTTTACTTAGACTTTTTTGATATTATATTGAAGATTTAAGAAAAAGGAAAAGGTGTAAGATGTTTGTTATTATTGGATTGGGAAATCCTGGAAGAGAATATGAGAATACAAGACATAATATTGGTTTCAATGTTATCAATGTACTTGCGTCAGAGTATTCAGTAAAGATTAATAAAATTAAGCATAAATCATTGATAGGGACTTTTTTTGTTGATGGTGAAAAAATAATGCTAGTTAAACCACAAACTTATATGAATAATAGTGGTGAAGCTGTTAGGGAAATTATTAATTATTATGATGTACCATTAGAAAATGTAATTGTTGTTTATGATGATGTAGATACAAAAATTGGAAGTATTAGAATTAGAAGAAAAGGTTCTGGCGGAAGTCATAATGGAATGAACAATATTATTTATTTATCAAATTCTGATGATATTCCAAGATTGAGATTTGGGATAGAAAGAAGTGAAACTGTTCCATTAAGGGATTATGTTTTGAGTAATTTTGATAGTAAAAATATAAAAGTAATTAATGAAACTATTAAAAAAAGTGTAGAAGCTTTAAAAACTTTTATTACTTACGGATTAGATAAAGCTATGAACGATTATAACGGTTAGGTTGATAAAATGAAAACACTATTTAATAATATTTTTAAAAATAATGATAGATATGATTATTTTAATGAATTAATAAATGAAAAGAAAAATGTGCTTTTAGAGGGGCTTAATGATCAATCAAGAGCTATAGTTTTATATGAAAGTTTTACTATGCACAATAGAGATATGGTTGTTGTAGTAAAAGATGAAAAGACAGCTATTGAATTGGTGGATGAATTAAAATCATTTACTGATGATGTTGTTTATTTTCCAACAAAAGATATTGTTTTTTTTGATTCATATGCACATTCAAATGAATTAAGAGATAATAGAATAAATGTCTTAAATTTGATAAAATCTGAAAGAAAACATATTGTTGTTACAGTAATTAACAGTCTTCTTATTAAAATGATTGATAAAGATATATGGTACGATAAATATGAAATTATTAATATGGAGTCAATTATTAATTTAGAAGAATTTGAAAATAAACTTATTAAATTGGGATATGAAAGAAATAATATGGTTCAATTTAAAGGAAGTTTTAGTATCCGTGGTGGAATAATCGATATTTTTCCAATTATAAGTGATTCTCCTTATAGAATTGAATTATTTGGTGATGAAATCGATTCAATAAGGAAATTTGATATAAGTACTCAAAGAACAATTTCTGAAGTAGAAGAATTTAAATTTGGGCCATGTAGGGAAATTATTTTAGATGAGCTACTTAAAAAAAGATTAGTAGATAAATTATTATATGCAATTGAAAATAAAAGTGTAAAAGAAAACCAAATTGAAATTTACAGAAAATATGTTGAGATGTTAAATGAAAACATTTATATTGATGGGCTTAATAATTATTTCTCTTTGATTTACAATAATTCAAATAATTTTTTAGAGTATTTTGATAATCCGCTTGTTACAATATTATCACCTAATATTATTAGTGAAAAAATTAATTTCTTTATTAATGATGTAAATGAACGCTTTAGTACATATTTAGAAAATAAAGAAGTATTAAGTGAACAATATGATGTGTTATTTTCATTTTTAGAATTTAAGAAATTTATTAACAAAAATCAAGTAGTTTTATTTGATGATTTAAAAAAGAAACTTTTTGATTTTAATTATGATAATAGCGTTAGTTTTCCAACTAGAGAAACACCTAGATATTTTAAAAAATTGAATGAATTTGTGATAGATATTAAAATGTTTAAAAATAAAGGGTATAAAATAGTAGTTATTTTGGAAAATATGGAAAAAATAAATTCATTAAAATCTTTTTTAATTGAAAATGAAATATATCCTAAAATAAATTCTGAAAGTATAAAAAATGGAGAAATTGTTATTACCCAGGGTATTATGAAAGATGGGTATATTTTAGATGCATTAAAAACAGTAGTAGTAACTGAAAATGAGTTATACGGTGTTAGAAAATTTAAAAAAAACAAATTTAGAACTGATAAATCAAAAATAATTAAAACCTATGAGGAATTAGCAATAGGTGATTTAGTTGTTCATGAAGAACATGGAATCGGAAAATTTGTGGGCGTATTTAAATTAAATATTATGAATAACGATAATGATTATCTAAAAATAAATTATGCAAGCTCTGGAGTTTTATATATCCCTGTTAATCAAATGGATATAATTCAAAAATATATTGGAAAGAAAAAAGAAACAACAAAATTAAGTAATTTAAATAGTGATGTTTGGAAGAAAAAGAAAGCAAAAGTTAAAAAAGCAATTTCGGAGATGACTGATGAATTAATTGAATTGTATTCAAAACGTAAGAAAGCAAAAGGTTTTCAATTTGATAAGGATTCTTCATGGCAAAAAGAATTTGAAGATTTATTTCCTTATAAGGAAACTGATGATCAATTGAGCTGTGCTGAAGATATTAAAAAAGATATGGAAAAAATTCAGCCTATGGAAAGGCTTCTTTGTGGTGATGTTGGATATGGTAAAACTGAAGTTGCTATAAGAGCAATATTTAAAGCGGTTGATAATGGTAAACAAGTTGTTTTTTTAGTTCCAACCACTATTTTAGCTCAACAACATTATAAAAATTTAAAAGAAAGATTTTCTAAATATCCTATTAACATTGAGGTTTTAAGTAGATTTAAAACAAAAAAAGAACAGGATGATATTGTAAAAAGACTAAAAATTGGATTAGTTGATATAATTATTGGAACTCATAGAGTTTTATCAAAAGATGTTAAATATAATAATTTAGGATTACTTGTAATTGATGAAGAGCAGAGATTTGGAGTTAAAGATAAAGAAAAAATTAAATTTATTAAAGAAAATGTAGATATATTGACTTTGACTGCGACACCAATACCTAGAACACTTCATATGTCTTTAATAGGAATTCGAGATATGTCAGTTATTGAAGATCCTCCTGAAAATAGATATCCAGTTCAAACTTATGTAACTGAATTTGATGAAGTGCTAGTTAGAGAAGCGATTTTAAGAGAAGCAGCAAGAGAAGGACAAGTTTATTTTGTTCATAATAGAGTAAAAGATATTGAAGAATTTACTTTAAAAATTCAAAAACTTGTGCCAAATTTAAAAATAAGATATGCACATGGACAAATGAGTAGTAGAAAATTAGAAAAAATTATGATAGATTTTTTAAATTATGAATTTGATGTTTTGATTTCTACAACAATTATAGAAACTGGTCTTGATATTCCGCGAGTAAATACAATTTTGATAAATGATTCAGATAATTTTGGATTATCTCAATTGTATCAGCTTCGAGGAAGAGTTGGAAGGTCTAATAGAATTGCATATGCATATTTGCTTTATAAAGAGAAAAAAGTGTTATCAGCGGTAGCAGAAAAAAGATTAAAAGCAATTAAGAATTTTACAGAATTAGGCGCTGGTTTTAAAATTGCAATGCGTGATTTAGAAATTCGTGGTGCAGGTAATCTTTTAGGCGTAAGTCAACATGGTGAAATGGAATCAATTGGATATGAATTATATACAAAATTATTAGAAGAAAGTGTAAAAAAAGCAAGGGGAGAAGAAGTTAATTATAAAATTGATACTAATATTAATTTGAAAATCAATGCATTTATACCTGATAGCTATATTTCTAATTCTAATTTTAAATTAGAGATGTATAAAAAAGTATCTGTTATTGAATCTGAAGCGGATGTTTTTGATATTCAAGATGAGTTTATTGATAGATTTGGGGATATCCCGTCTGAAGTTGAATCGCTTATTGATATATCATTAATGAAGTCAATGTTAGAAAAGCTTTGTATTTGCGATGTAGTTGATAAAAATAATAGAATAGGTTTTTCTTTTACTGATGACGGAACATTTAACTTAGATGTTTTATCGAGTTTAGTGAAAGAGTATAAAAGAAAGATTAGAATACCTGATCAATTAAAGCCTTATTTTGAATATTATTTTAGTAATAAAGTTGTTACAGAAAAAGAAAAATTACAAGAGGTTAACAATGTTATTAAAAAGGTTTATAAAGAATTTAATTAATGATATAATAAATTTTGCTTAATATAAATGAATATAAAATAGGAGTGATAAAATGAATTTCAAAAAAATGATGGCAGTTGTTTTAATAGTAATATCAATATTTGCAATAGGATGTTCAAGTAATAAACCGACAAATCAAGATACAGATGTTAAAACTGAAAGTAAGGATATAGTTGTTCCAGAAGGTTCTGTTGCAAGAGTAAATGAAACTTTCATAACAGAAGAAGAATATAATAAAAATATTGCTCTTGTAAAATATGTTTATGAGAAAAACTATGGAGCAGATGTATGGGAGCAAGTTTATAATGGAAGAAAAATTGGTTCCATTGCTGGAGAACAAACTTTAGATAAACTTGTAAGAGTTCAATTGATTAAAAATTATGTAGATGAAAATTCTGAGTATGTAGTTGATAATGAAGAAACTACTAAAGCTTTAGATTCATTTAAAGAAGAGATTAGTAGTGACGAAGAAAGAAAGACATATTACTCTGAAAATGGCATAAATGATGAATTTGTAGTAAAACAAATTGAAGATGCTATGGTTTTACAAGAATTTCAAGATATTTTGAAAACAGAAATTGAAAAAGATGCTGCTTTCTTAGAAGAACAATATAAAAATTATATTGTTAAAGTTGATGCAAGCCATATTTTAGTAGATGATGAAGCACAGTTAAAAGTAGTTCAAGAAAAACTTAAAGCAGGAGAAGATTTTGCTGAAGTTGCTAAAGAACATTCGAAAGATCCTGGTTCAGCAACAAACGGTGGCGAATTAGGTTATTTTGATAGAAATAAAATGGTTCCTGAATTTGAAGAGGCAGCATTTAGCTTAGAAATTGGTGAAGTAAGTGAGCCAGTATTAACACAATTTGGATATCATATTATTAAATTAAACGATAAGAAAACTGTTGAAGATTTAATTAATGATAGTGAAAGTGAAGAGAGTATTCAGAATTATCAAGATCAAATTGTTATGAGTGCTATTCAAAATAAATATACTGAGAAAATAGATACATTAATAGCTAATGCTGAAATTGAAAAATATAAAGAGTTTAATGAAGTTGAAGAAGCTACTGAGACTGAAAATAACTAATAGATAAAGGTGGAAAAATGTCTACAAAAAAAACATTTTTAAGAGGAGCTGCAATTCTAGGAGCTGCAGGAATTATTATAAAGATATTAGGAGCAATATTTAGAATACCATTAGGCAATATGCTTGGTGATGAAGGAATGAGCTATTATCAAACAGCTTATCCGATGTATTTATTGCTTATTACTGTATCTACTGCAGGTTTTCCAACTGCAATTGCTAAAATGATTTCAGAAAAAAGGGCAGTTTCCGATTATAATGGAATCAGAAAAATATTTAAAACATCTTTTTATTTGATGTCTGTATTGGGATTTATTAGTTTTATAGTTTTATATTTTGGATCTGAAACTATTGTTAAATTGGTAAAAAACGATCCGGAGTCTGTATATGCGATGAAAGCAATGGCGCCAGCATTATTGTTTGTTTCAATGATGTCTGCTTTTAGAGGCTTTTTTCAAGGTTTACAAGATTTAAAACCATATGCAATTTCTCAAATTGTTGAACAGTTTTTTAGAGTTATAATGGGATTGGGATTAGCGGTTTTATTAATAGATAGAAGTATTGCACACGCTGCAGCTGGTGCAACATTTGGAGCAGCTGTTGGTGGATTTTTTGGTTTAATATTTATGGTTATTTATTATTTAAGAAGTAGAAATAATATTTTTGAAGGCGAAGTCTGCATACATGAAAATGATGAATCATATGCTGAAGTTTTAAAAAAATTAGTTTTAATATCAATTCCAATCACTATGGGAGCAGCTGTAATTCCTGTAATGAATATAATTGATCTTGGAATTGTTATGAGAAGACTAAATTCGATAGGAATTATAGACCAGGCTAATGATTTATATGGACAGCTTACAGGATATGCAAATGCGCTTACGAATCTACCAGCAATAATTACTGTTGCTTTTCAGATAAGTTTAGTACCTGCAATTACAAGCTTGAAAATTACAAACAAAGAGCAATTAAAAACAACAATAGAAACTGCTATTAGAATTTCTTTGATTATTGGATTGCCTGCAGCTGTTGGTCTTGTAACTTTAAGTGAAGGAATAATGTTATTATTGTATCCTTCTCAATTAGAAATAGTTAGTTCAGTTTCTAGAATATTAAGTGTTCTTGGTTGGGGAGTAGCTTCTCTTGCTGTTTTCCAAATTTCTACTGGAATATTACAAGGGCTTGATAAACAATCTTTACCTGCAAGAAATTTATTTACTGGTGCAATTGCTAAATTAGTATTTAGTTATATATTAATTGGGATTCCTAGTATAAATATTCTTGGCGCTGCAATATCCACTGTAATAGCATATTCTATTGCTGCAGCATTAAATTTAAAAGATGTATTTAAATATAGTAAAATCAAACCAAATTTAAGAAAAATGTTTATTAAACCTATAATAGTTGTAACAATTATGGGGATTTTAGTAAAAAGTACTTATTATTTTGGATCAATGTATATTTCTCCTCGTATAGTAACAATTGTTGCTGTGATAGTAGGAGTGGTATCATATACAGTACTTCTTTTTGTTTTCAAAGTAATTGATGATGATGATCTTGAATTGATACCATATGGAAATAAATTAAAAAAAATAATGAATTTTATCCATTAAGAGGTGATAAATTGAAAAAAATTATAATTGTTGGAATGGGACCAGGAGCTAAAAAATTATTAACATTGGAAGCTAATGAAATACTTGAAAATGCTAAAAAAGTATTTTTTCGTACAATTTCTCATCCAGTAGCTGAAGAATTAATTAGTAATGGTATTGATTATAAATCGTATGATTCATTTTATGACAAATACGATGATTTTGATGATTTACACAAAGCGATTGTAGAGGATTTAATAGCTAGTATTAACGAAAGTGAAGAAGTTATTTATGCAGTTCCTGGAAATCCTTTGATGTATGATGATACAGTAAAATATTTATTTGAAATAAAAGATGAAAATTTAGAAATTGAAGTTATTTATGGAGCAAGTTTATATGATGTAGTAATGGCTTCGATAGATATGCCTGTAACGGATGCAATTTCAATTTCAAGTGCTCTTGAAATTAAGAAACATAATATTGATTATAGAAAAGATAATTTAATTATTGGAGTATTTAATCAATATATAGCTTCAAATATAAAAATTGATTTACTTGTAAATTATGATTTAGAACATAGTGTTTATTTTATTTATGGAGCTAAGACAGAAGAAGAATATATTGAAAAAATTTATTTGGAAGATATCGATCGACTTGATAAATATAATCATTTAACTTGTATTTTTATTCCTAAAAATAATGATAAGAAAAACTTTTCTGATTTTATTGAAATTATGGATTTTTTGCGTTCTGAGGATGGATGCGCATGGGATAGAAAACAAACGAATAATTCTTTAATACCTCATACCATTGAAGAAGTATATGAAGTTGTTTCTGCTATAGAAGATGAAGATTATGATCATTTAAAAGAAGAATTAGGAGATTTGTTTTTACAAGTAGTTTTTTATGCTCAGATTAACTCAGAAGAAGGTTATTTTGATATTTATGATGTGATTGATGGTATAGTTAAAAAGTTGATTAGAAGGCATCCTCATATTTTTTCGGATGTAGAGTATGGTAATGAAGATGATAATATTCATTGGGAACAAATAAAAAAAGAAGAGTATGATGAAAATTACATTTATGAATCAATGCAAAGAATCCCTACAAAATTACCACCTTTAATGAGAGCTTATATAATTCAAGAAAAGGCTGCAAAAGTTGGATTTGATTGGGATTCTGTCAAGGGCGCAATTGATAAATTATTTGAAGAAATTGATGAGTTAATGGAAGTTAAAGACTCAGGTAATGTTAATTTGATAAACGATGAGCTTGGGGATGTATTGTTTTCAATTGTAAATATTGCAAGATTTTTACAGGTAAGACCTGAAAATGCTTTAGAAAGTACTAATAAAAAATTTATTTCAAGATTTAAAAAAATGGAACATTCAAATTCTGCGACTTCTAAAGATTTCTCCTCACTTTCGTTAAATGAAATGGAAAAATTGTGGGAAAAAGCAAAAAAATAAAAAAAACCTTGAAAAACTTCGAAGAAGTCGGTATTATAGGTGTATAGTTGATAATATCAAGGAGGGATACAATGAACAAACCGGAAATAATTGCAAATATATCTGAAAAATCAGGTTTATCAAAAAAAGACGCTGAAAAAGCAATGGCTGCATTTTTAGAAACTATTGAAGAGGCATTAATTGCTGAAGAAAAAATTCAATTAGTTGGTTTTGGATCTTTTGCTGTAAAGCACAGAAAAGCTAGAAAAGGAAGAAATCCTCGTAATCCAGAGCAAGTTATTGAAATACCTGCATCAAAAGCTCCTGTATTTAAAGCAGGAAAAACTTTAAAAGATAAAGTTAATAAATAAATTAAAGCGGCTTTATAGCTGCTTTTTTATTGTATAGGAAGCTACATTGAATATTACAACGAGTGACAGATGTATGGGAAATATAATTGATATAAAAATAAAAAAATCAACTAATGCTAAATTAATATATTAAAATGACGAAATTATTATAAGGCGGTGTTTTATGGAAGATATGAGAATAGATAAATATTTAAAAATTACACGATTGATTAAAAGAAGAACTGTTGCAACAAAAGCATGTAAAGATGGGAATGTATTTGTAAATGAAAAAGTTGCAAAACCTGGTACAAAAATCTCAGTTGGTGATATAATTAAAATAGAGTTTGGTGAGAATGTTGTAACTGTGAAAGTAAATGCTATTAGTGGTCATATTAAGAAAGAAGATGTTTCTGAATTAATTGAGTATATATAAAAAATGGAAGTGGTTATATGATGATAATAAAAACATTAAAAAGACATAGATTAATTATAATGGTTTTTGTTGTAGTATTTATTTATTTTTCATATAATTACTTTAAGCAAGAAATGAAGCTTCAAGAATTATATAATGAAAATTGTCAGAAAAAAGTAGAAATTCAGAAAATTGACAATAGAATTGAAAATTTGGAGAATGATTTAAAAGATGTTAAGAGTAATGAAAATATTAGTAGAGTAGCTAGAGAAAAGTTAAAAATGATTTATCCAGATGAAATTTTATATATTATTGAAGATTAATAGTGATTTGTTTATTGTGTTTAATGTTTATAAGGAGGAACGGCTTTAATGGCAACTGTAGTTGGTGAAATTCATAAAGGTGAAGTAACAGGGATTACAAATTTTGGAGCATTTATTAAATTAGAAAATGGTGAAACAGGATTGTGCCATATTTCAGAAGTTTCTTCAGAATATGTTAAAGATGTAAAAAAGCACTTGGAAATCGGACAAAAAGTAGAAGTTAAGGTAATAAAAGCAGATTCTAATAAACTTAGTTTATCAATTAAAGCATGTGAAGAAAAAGCAGAAAAAAAACGACCTGAAGTTAAGAAAACTTCAAGTAAATCATATGGTGTAAAAAAAGATTATGGTGTGAAAAAGGATTTTGAAAAAATGTTGTCTAGCTTTATAGATAATACAGATGATACTTTTCAAAAACCAGCAAAAGGTAATAGAAGAAAAGGTAATGGATATAATAGAAAATAGGTGAGTATAATGAGAAAAATATCAGTTATTGATATGGGGACTAATTCGGTTAGGCTCTTATTATGCGAATTTAATAATGGAAAAATTATTAATAGAAATAAGAAGCTTATTACAACACGACTTGGAGGAGAAGTTGATAAAAACAAAAGAATAACGGATAGAGCAATTAATGATACTGTTAAAGCTGTAAAAGAATTTGTTGATGAAGCTATTAGTAAAAATTATAGTATTTACAAAATAATTGGAACAAGCGCTCTTCGTGATGCTGAAAATAGCTATCGTGTTATTGATGGTATAAAAACAGAAACAGGTTATGATATTGATATTATTAGCGGAAAAGCAGAAGCAAAATTTGGTTATGAGGGTGTTATTAACAGTATTAATTCAACTGGAAAAAATCTAGTTATTGATATTGGAGGCGGTTCAACGGAGTTAATATTTGGTGATAAAAATATTGATTTAATTGATAGTCTTAATATTGGTGCTGTAAGAATGACGGATAGATGCATAAAAAACGAAATTCCAACAGAGGAAGAACTAAATTATTTAAGAAATGAAATTGATATAATTATTGATGAATTTATAATAAATAATGATATTAGTAATTTTGATAAGGCTATAGGTATTGGTGGTACTATAACTACTTTAAGTGCGATTAATTTAAAAATGGATATATATGATTTGAATTTAATTCAGGGAAGTAAATTTAATTATTATGAATTAAGCAAAATAATTAAAAAATTTATTAGCTTTGATTTTAATAAAAGATGTGAAATTATAGGGTTACAAAAAGGGCGAGCTGATATTATCATTGCTGGTAGTATTATTTTAGAAAGATTATTTAATAAGTTTAATTTTACTGAAATTATAGTTAGTGATTTTGATAATTTAGAAGGTATAATTTTTAGTGAAATTATTTAGAGTGCTGCGCTTTGCGTAGTTTTTTTGTGTATATTATATAGGTGGTGGAGAAATGCTAAAAAGAAATATTATAAATAATGTAATTGATGCTGCAATGTCAAGAGGCGGAGATTTTGCAGAAATATTTATTGAAGATAGATTTAATACTGTAATATCATTATCTTCTGGTGATATTGAAAAAAGTTTATCGGGAAGAGATTTTGGTGTTGGAATCAGAATTTTTAAAGGATTAAAAAGCATTTATGTATATACAAATAATATAGAAGAAGAAAATTTAATTAAACTCGCTAAAGAAGCAGCTTTAGGATTAAAAAAAGAAGATGTTAATAAAAAGATTGAACTTATGAAAATGGAAGTTAAAAATAATCATGTTATTAAAAAATATCCAGCTTCTGTACTATCTAGTGAAAAAATAGAATTAATGAAACGCGCATATAATAAAGCAAATCAATACGATGAGCTAATAAAACAAGTTAAAGTCAATTATATGGATTATGATAAAAAAATAATGATTGTTAATAGTGAAGGATTAAATAAAACTGATAGAAGAACTAGAACTAGAATTTTTGTGACTTCAATTGCAGGAAAAGATGGTGAAATGCAAACAGGTTCTGATAGTATCGGAGCACATAAAGGATTTGAACTTTATGATGGGTCCATAGTGGATGATGTAGCTATTGAAGCGTCAAGGATAGCAAAAGCAATGATTTTAGCTGATAAATGTCCGAGTGGTAAAATGGATGTTGTAATTGATAATGGTTTCGGTGGTGTAATTTTCCATGAGGCTTGTGGTCATGGACTTGAAGCTACATCAGTTGCTAAAGGAAATTCTGTTTTTGCAGGAAAACTTGGTGAAAAAGTAGCTTCTGAAATTGTTACAGCTATTGATGATGGAACATTAGATAATGAATGGGGTTCATCAAATATAGATGATGAAGGAAATTCTACTACTAAAAATATATTGATTGAGAATGGGATATTAAAAAATTACATGGTAGATAAATTTAATGGTAGAAGAATGGAAATGAGCGCAACAGGTTCTTCTAGAAGACAGAGTTATAAATATGCACCAACTTCTAGAATGACAAACACATATATTGCAAACGGAAAATCTACTAAAGAAGAAATAATTAAAAATACTGAAAATGGATTGTTTGCAAGAAAAATGGGTGGTGGATCTGTTAATCCAATGACAGGAGAATTTAATTTTAATGTTATGGAAGGGTATATTATTAAAAACGGAAAAATTGAAAGACCTGTTAGAGGAGCTTCTTTAATTGGAAAAGGTAGCGAAGTTCTTAATAGAATTGATATGGTAGGAAATAATCTTAAATTGGGGCAAGGTATGTGTGGTTCAATAAGTGGTTCTATTCCTGTTAATGTTGGTCAACCTACAATTAGAGTTAAAGATATTACAGTAGGTGGAGTTAAGGAGGCAAAATAATGGTAAATATGAATGAAATGATAAATGAGCTTTTAGAGGAAAGTAAAAAATTTGGTTTTGATGAAGCTGAAGTAATGATTATGGATGATAAAAATTTTGAAACTACAGTATATAAAGGAGAAATTGACAATTATAGTATATCTGAAAATTTTGGTTTATCATTTAGAGGTATAAAGAATAATATTATGGGTTATTCATATACTGAAAAACTTGATGAAAATTCAATTGAAATGCTTCTTGAAAATGCTATGAATAATTTAAAAAATATTGATTCAAAAGATCAAGAATTTCTATTTGGTAATGAAGAAAATTTAGAATATGTTAAAATAAATCAATATAACGAAAAACTAAATGAAGTTTCAAATGAAAGAAAAATTGAAATATTAAAAGAAATGGAAAAAACAGCTTTTGAATACGATAAAAGAGTAAAATCTATTAATTACTGTTTATTTGAAAATGGAGAAACAAGCCATAGAATTAAAAACACATTAGGTCTTGATTTATATGAAAAATCAAATTTATCATTTTGTTTTTTAAATGTAGGTGTTGAAGAAAATGGTGAAATGCAAAGTGCACATAGTATTTTTGTAGGAAATGATATCAATCTTTTAAATGAAAAAAAACTTGCTTATGATGCTGTTGATAAAGCTATTAAGCTTTTAGGCGCTGAAACTGTTGAAAGTGATAATTATTCAGTGATAATTGAAAACAAAACTTTTGCGTCACTTTTACAAGCTTTTTCACCTATTTTTTCTGCTGAGCAAGTTCAAAAAGGAACATCACTTTTAAAAGATAAAATTGATTCTAAAATTGCAGCTAGTAATATCAATATTATTGATAATCCGCATATGGAAGGGAAAATTGCAAGTGCATCATTTGATGCTGAGGGTATTCCTACGAAATATAAAGAAGTTATTAAAAATGGTGTACTTACAACATATCTTCACAATATGAAAACTGCACATATTGAAAATGTAAAACCAACTGGAAATGCGACTAGAAGCTCTTATAAATCAAGTGTTGGTATATCACCTTCAAATTTTTATGTTGAAAATGGAAAAGTAACAAAAGAGGATATGATAAGTGAAATTGATAAAGGTTTATTAATAGTAAATTTAGAAGGACTTCATGCTGGACTTAATTCTGTATCTGGTGATTTTTCATTATCAGCAAAAGGATTTTTAATTGAAAACGGAAAAATTACTAGACCTGTAAATCAAATAACAGTATCAGGGAACTTTTTAGAACTTTTAAAAAATGTTAAAACAGTTGGAAATGATTTGGATTTTACAATGCCTGGTGGAAGTAGTTTTGTTGGTTCTCCAAGTTTAAGAGTTGATAAATTAACAGTATCTGGGAAATAATATAAGTTAGGTGAGAAAATGATAATTGAAAAATTTAAAAAGTCAATTAATGAAAAGAATATTATTGAATATGGTGATTCAATTGTAATTGCAATATCAGGTGGACCTGATTCAGTTGCAATGACGCATCTTCTTATGTCAATTAAAGAAGAATATGGTTTAAAGCTTTTTGGTGTTCATTTAGATCATTTAACTAGAAACGGAAAATCAACTGAAGATAGAAAGTTTGTAGAAAAATTTTTAAGCGATTATAACATTGAAAGTTTTATATATACAAAAGATGTTTCTAAAATGGCAAAAGAATTAAATATATCATTTGAAGAAGCAGGAAGACTCGAAAGATATAGAATTTTTAAAGAAGTAATGGAGAAAACAAATTCTAATAAAGTTGCTCTTGGACAGAATTTAAACGATCAAGGTGAAACTATATTATTTAGGCTTTTTAGAGGCACTGGCCTTGATGGACTTACTGGAATTGAATATAAAAGAGAAGACAATATTATTAGACCAATTTTAGATTTAAGTAGAAAAGAAATTGAAAAATATTGTGATGATAATAATTTAATAACTAGAAGAGACCATACTAATTTTGAACCAATTTATTCAAGAAATAAAATTAGATTGGAAATACTTCCGTATGTAAGAGAAAAATTTAATGATAAAATTGATGAAACTTTATCAAGAACTGCAAATATATTAAGAGAAGATAAACTTCTTATAGATAAAATAGTAAATGATTATTTTGAAAAAAATGTAATATTAAAAAAAGAATATTATATTTTAAATATTGATAGATTTAATAATGAACTATTTTCTTTAAAAAGCAGATTAATAAGAAAAATAATATTTGAAATGAATGGAACAATTGAAGGGCTTAGTTATAATCATGTAAATGAAATTGTTGAATTAATAAATGAAAAACACACAGGTAAGTTTAAAGTTCAGCATGGTATTAAATTTAAAATAAATTATGATGAACTTATTATTTTAAAAGAAGAAAATAATGAAGTTAAGAAAGATAATGAGAAAATAAAAATTGAATCAATTAAAAATCTTGATGAAATAAAAATTTCTCCATCTAAAAACGATATATATATTGATGCGGATAAAGTAATTGGAGAAATTTACGTTAGAACAAGAAAACCAGGCGATAGATTTAGCCCTCTTGGAATGTACGGAAGTAAGAAAATTAAAGATTATTTTATTGATGAAAAAATTAATTTGGAGTTAAGAAATTCTATTCCTTTAGTATGTGATGAGGAAAATATTATTTGGGTAGTTGGTTATAGAATGAGTAATAAGTATAAAATAAAAAAAAGTACTAAAAATGCATTACATTTGGTACATGAATAGTTGTTGTGATGATATTTTTATGTTAGAATAGTTATAGATTTGCAAATAAGGAGGAAACAATATATGAAGAAGTTCTTTAAGGGAGCCACTATATATTTAATAATATTTATTGCAATATTATTTATTGTTAAATTTTATGGAGGAGCCCAAACAGAAATTGTGAAGTTGGACGTTACTCAGTTAAATGAGATGTTAAAAGCAAACGAAATAGGCTATGCTAAAATAGATACTGAAAATAAAGTTACTGGAACTTTAAAAAATGGTAGTCAGTTTACATCAAATATTCCTAGAGTAATTAGTGATAATATGGGAGATCAAATTTATGATTTGATTGATAGTGGTGAACTGAAATTAGAGGGTGAAGTTTCAATTCAAAACCCATGGTATTTAGAAATGCTCCCTACAGTGTTTTTAATATTAATTCTTGTTGGATTTTGGTTTGTATTTATGCAAAATTCTCAAGGTGGCGGTTCAAAAGTTATGAAGTTTGGTAAGTCTAAAGCTAGACTTAATAAACAAGATGAAAAAAATAGAATTACTTTTAAAGATGTAGCAGGTTTAAAAGAAGAAAAAGAAGAAATGGCTGAACTTGTCGATTTTTTAAGAAATCCTAAAAAATATATTGATTTAGGTGCTAGAATACCAAAAGGTATTTTAATGGTGGGTCCTCCAGGAACAGGTAAAACTTATTTAACAAAAGCTGTTGCTGGTGAAGCGGATGTTCCATTTTACAGCATTTCAGGATCTGATTTTGTTGAAATGTTTGTTGGTGTTGGTGCATCAAGAGTTAGAGATTTATTTAAAGAAGCAAAAGAAAATTCTCCATGTTTAGTATTTATTGATGAAATAGATGCTGTTGGTAGAAAAAGAGGTGCTGGTCTAGGTGGCGGGCATGATGAAAGAGAACAAACATTAAATCAATTATTAGTTGAAATGGATGGATTTGAAGAAAATCAAGGAATAATTTTAATTGCTGCAACAAATAGACCTGATATTTTAGATCCAGCACTTTTAAGAGCTGGTAGATTTGATCGTCAAGTTATGGTTGGAATTCCTGATGTAAGAGAACGTGAACAAATATTAGAAGTTCATTCTAAAAACAAACCAATTGGTGATGATGTTGATTTAGAAGTGGTTGCAAAAGGAACTCCAGGATTTACTCCTGCTGATTTAGAGAATTTATTAAATGAAGCTGCACTTTTATCTGCAAGAAGAAGTGATAAAAAAATCAGAATGGAAACTGTTGAAGAAGCAAAAATTAAAGTTATTGCAGGTGTTGAAAAGAAAAGTAGAGTAATTAGTGAAAAAGAAAGAAAACTTACTGCATATCACGAAGGTGGACATGCATTATTAGCTAAATTACTTCCTGATACAGATCCTGTACATCAAGTAACTATAATTCCAAGAGGTCGTGCAGGTGGATTTACACTTCAACTTCCTAGAGAAGATAGAAGTTATCAAACTAAGAAAAGTTTAGAAACTGAATTAATAATTTTATTAGGTGGAAGAGTAGCTGAAAAAATTATTTTAAGTGATGTTTCAACAGGAGCTAGTAACGATTTAAGTAGAGTTACAAAAATTGCAAGATCAATGGTTGTTGAGTATGCAATGAGTGATAATTTAAGTTCGATGTCATATTCTACAGGTCAAGAAGTTTTCTTAGGAAACGATATGACTTCAAAACGTGAATATTCTGAACAAGTTGCAGCTGATATAGATAGAGAAATAAGAGGCATTGTTGATAATGCATTTGATAATGCATATAATTTATTAGAAAGCAATCAAGATAAATTACATGCAATTGCAAAAGCTCTTTTAGAATATGAAACTTTAAATGGTGAAGAATTTGATTTATTATTAAATGAAGGTTTTGATAAACTTAAAGAAAAGATAGATTCTGAAAAAGCAATGAAAGAAACTGAAAGACAAGAAAACGTTAAAAAAGCTGAAGAAGAAAAGAAAAGACAAGAAGAATTATTAAAAGAAAAAGAAAATGCAGACACAGATTCAAAAGAGGTTGAATCAGATGTATTAGAAAAAGAATTTACTTTTAATGATGAAGAATAAATTTTAGTCCTCTATTTATAGAGGATTTTTTTACTTTGAAAGGAGAATAATGGAAAATTATAATTTGAAAGTTGGAATGAAAAATGAATCAAGGTTTATAGTTGAAGAAAAACATACTGCAGCAGCATATGGAAGTGGCACACTTTATGTTTTTTCAACACCTGCAATGATTGGTCTTATAGAAAATTCAGCACTAAATTGTGTGGATTCAATTATTGGTGAAAAATATTCAACTGTTGGAATTCATTTAGATGTGAAACATATTGCAGCAACTAAAATGGGGCAAAAAGTTAGAGCTATTTCTGAACTTATTGAAATTGAAGGCAAAAAATTAATATTTAAAGTTGAAGCTTTTGATGAAGAAAAGAAAATAGGTGAAGGATATCATTCAAGATATATAATTGATTTTGAAAAATTTATGAATAAACTTAAATAAGGATGGGATTATGGAAATTTTATTGACAGGTTATGCAATGCTTCCGAAAGGAATTACAGCTACAAAACTATATGGAGTTGTTGGTGTTGCTGTTTTAGTCGAAAAAGAAACAAGTGTGATTTTAGATTTTGAATGTTCACTTGCAACAAATTTAGCAAAAGAATATGTAAAAAAATTAGTTATTGGATGTAGGTTAAAAGAATATGAAAAAATCGAAGAAAAGATTTTAACACATTACCATGGAGCGGCTCAAAAGGCAATTGTTACAGCTATTAAAAGTTGCAGTTCTCAATATTATCAAATAATAATTAATAAATAATTCTTTTAATTAGAAGTTGGATATGGTACAATGTTTGTGAAATAAAAATCATGCCATTACAATTTCTTAATAACATTAAAGGAAATGGATAACTTGGAAACAAGATTTATTTTCAACTATTTTAAGAACAAATGCATGTTTTAAAATTAAATATAAACCTAGTTATTTATTGATAGAATATACAAATTTTATTAAAGTAAATGAGGTGCGGTTATTGTGAATACACAGTAGTTGCGCCTTTTTTTGTGTGAAATAGAAAATCATTTGATTAATTATCAATTTATATATATTAGATTAGAGGGGGAAAAAATGAAGTTTGAATTACTATCTTGGATTATGAATCCATTTGTGCTTATGTTTATATCAGTTGTATTGGGGTTGTTATTCGGAAGAATAAGATTTGGAAAATTTAATTTTGGAATTTCAGGTACACTTTTTTCAGGGTTGCTTCTTGGTTGGAGCGTGTTAAAATTGGCAAAAGGAATAGGCGAAGGTGATGCTGGTTTTAAAAGTGCTTCAAAATTAATTAGTAGTGGTGTTGTTAGTAAGGAATTTTTCTTTTTATTTTTAATTTTATTTGTAGCTGCCGTTGGATTATTAGCTGCAAAAGATATTGGTACTGTACTTAAGAAATATGGTATTAAGTTTATTATTTTAGGTTTTATTATTACTCTTGCAGGTGCACTAGGAACTTATGGAATGACATTATTAAGTTCAAGCTCAAGTCCTTATGAAGTTGCAGGTGTATATACAGGAGCATTGACAAGTTCTCCAGGATTAGCTGCAGCACTTGAAACTGGAGATGAACATGCACATGAATGGGTCAATGAATATGAAACATTGAATAATCATGACAAAACAAGAATTTTAAATATTATTGATTCATCAGGTGAATTGACTGTTGATGATGTTAAAGTTTTAACAGACGAACAAAAAGATACTTTCTATAAAAATGCTCAAGCTGGAATAGGAGTTGGTCATGCGATTGGATATCCAATGGGTGTTTTAATAGTAATTTTCGCAATGAATTTCTTTCCTAAAATTTTTGGTATTGATATGGATGAAGAAAAAGAAATTTTTTATAGAGAAATGAAAGAAGGAAAAAATAAAGAAGATATTAAAGAGGTAGATTTTGATATTTTAGCATTTATACTTGCATGTTTATTTGGTTATACAATTGGCAAATTTAAAATTGATTTAAGGTTTATTGGTTTAGGATATTTCTCATTAGGTTCAACAGGTGGGGTTTTAGTAGGTTCATTATTATTAGGACATATTGGTAAAATTGGAAATATAACATTTAGAATGAATTCTAAAATTTTAGGAGTTGTTAGACAAATTTCATTAGCGTTTTTCCTAGCAATAGTTGGTTTAAGATATGGATTTAAAGTTGTTGATGCAGTAATGGGAACTGGTGCGTATTTAGCATTAGTAGGATTAGTTGTTGGAATTGTAGCTATGGGAATTGGTTTTTTTGTTGGAAGATATGTATTTAAAATTAATTGGATTATGTTATCAGGAGCAATATGTGGTGGTATGACTTCTACTCCAGGATTAGGAGCAGCTGTAGATGCAGTAGGATCTGATGATCCAGCAGCAGGATATGGAGCAACTTACCCGTTTGCACTTTTGGGAATGGTTATATTTACTATAGTTCTTCATCATTTACCAATGTAGTTTATAAGAATTTATAAGGAGGATATAAATGGAAAACAGAATTAGAGATAAAAGATTTTTAAACAAAATAGTTACTGCTTCTGAAGCAGCAACTATGATTGAAGATGGAATGACAGTAGCAACAAGTGGTTTTACACCATCAGGATATCCTAAAATGATTCCAAATGAATTAGCAAAAAGAGCAGAAAATGGTGAAAAAATAGGTATTACACTAATTACTGGTGCTTCAGCTGGTGATGAATTAGATGGTACTTTGACTAGAAGTGGTGTAATTAAAAGAAGATTTCCATATCAAACACATAAAGATATAAGAAATAAAATTAATGATGGAACAATAAAATATCAAGATATGCATTTAAGTCATGTATCACAATTTATGGATTATGGTTTTTTTGGTAAAATTGATGTAGCTATAATAGAAGCTGTTGCAATAACAGAAGAAGGTGGAATTATACCATCAACATCAGTTGGTATTTCTCCTCAAGCTTTAAAATTAGCTGATGAAGTAATGATTGAAATAAATACAAGTCAGCCAATTGAATTAGAAGGGGTTCACGATATATATATGACTAAAGAACCTCCTTTTAGAGAAGCAATTCCAATTACAAAAACAGGTGATAGAATTGGAAAAACTTATATGGAAGTTGATTTTGATAAAGTTGTTGCAATTGTTAAATCAGATATAACAGACAAAGTTAGACCATTGGGAAAAATAGATGAAAATTCGAAAAAAATTAGTAATAACATTATTGAATTTTTAAAAGATGAAGTTTCTAAAGGACGCTTACCAGAGAATTTATTACCATTACAATCTGGAGTTGGAAGTGTTGCAAATGCAGTTTTAGGAGGATTAGTTGACAGTGATTTTGAAAATTTAACTTGTTATACTGAAGTAATTCAAGATTCAATGCTTGATTTAATTGATATTTATGGACATGTTAATAGCACTAATATTATGGGATCTCGTATAATGAATGGAATTGGAGGTTCGGGAGATTTCACTAGAAATGGATATATGTCAATTTTTACTACTGAATCAATTGCTAAAAATGGAGATATTTCTTCAATAGTTCCTATGGTTAGCCATGTAGATCATACAGAACATGATGTTGAAGTTGTAGTTACTGAACAAGGACTTGCTGATCTTAGAGGGTTATCACCAATTGAAAGAGCTAGAAAAATTATTGAAAATTGTGCTCATCCAATGTATAAAGAGAAATTAAAAAAATATTTAGATGATTCAATTGAAACTTCAAAATTTAAACATGAACCACATATGATTGGTGAGGCTTTAAATTGGCACGCTAATTTCTTAAAGACTGGTAGTATGAAATAATTGTTGTATTATTCAAGTATTGACGTATACAATTATATTTAACATTTTTTTACCACAAAGTATTAAAAGTGTGGTATTCTACTATTGATATTAAGTTATTTATAAGGAGGAAAATTATGTTCCGTGAGGATGTACTTGCAAGTTTGAAAGAAAGCAAGAAGATTTTTGATGAAAAAACAGAAAAATTATTGGAAAAAAGACCTGAACGTAAAGAAGTTTTTTATTCAGGCTCTGGCAAAGAAGTTAATAGAGTATATACACCATTAGATTTAGAGGGTGTAGATTATGAAAAAGAGATTGGATTGCCTGGGGAATACC